>Ga0208693_1000811_pt1 | contig 23897 bp, 21 predicted proteins | sample AD_UKC071_MetaG_FD_184438 | JGI IMG/M metagenome (GOLD analysis project Ga0208693, IMG submission 184438) | Active sludge microbial communities of municipal wastewater-treating anaerobic digesters from USA - AD_UKC071_MetaG (SPAdes) (version 2) | ecosystem: Engineered > Bioreactor > Anaerobic >... | reverse complement strand
TGCCCCTGGTGCAGCGATGTGGCGTCGGTGGACAGCACCTCGGGCAGCATGGGGAATACGCCCGCCGCCGTGTAGACCGATGTGGTGTTGGCGGCGGCATGTGCGTCCACCGCGCCGCCCATAGGCACCAGCACCTCCACGTCAGCCACCGCCACCATCATCCGCGTGCGGCCGCCGGGCAAGGCCTCTGCCACGCTCAACTGGTCCAAGTCCAGCGTGTCGTCGTTGTCGATGGAAAACCAGGTGAGTGCGCTCAGGTCGTGGACGCCGGGTTGTGTGAGTGCACGGGCCACATGTTGCGGCCCGGCTGCGCGGGCGGCTTCGGCTTCTTGCAGCGCCTCGGGTGCGAAGGCCGGCAGCAGGCCACGTGTGTGCATGGCCTGCTCGGCGAGCTGTTTCAAGTCGATGGGCATGGGTGTCTCCTGCGTGGGTTCTGCGCTAGCGACCCAGTTTTGCTATGAATATATGAGCTGCAAGCGAAGGTGGATTGTGCGCTGCAGGCCTAAAAGGCATTGAATTTAGCCGCTGCACAGCCACCGCAACGGTTTACCGGTTCATCGGTTGGGCATAAACGACGTTGCGCCCGCCCGCCCATCCACCAACAACCGCGCTGTTGCAGCAGGTGTCTCGGCCAGCAACTGGCCCTTGCGCCACACCTTCAGCCGTGTGGCGCGCAGGCGGATGGCCTCTACCGGGTCGCGCGCCTGCAGCAGCACAAAACTGGCATCACAGCCCGGCTCCAGCCCGTAACCTTGCAGGTGCATCACCTTGGCCGCGTTGGCGGTCACCGCGTCAAAGCACTGGTGGATGCCGGCCTGGCTGGTCATCTGCGCCACGTGCAGGCCCATGTGGGCCACCTCCAGCATGTCGCCGCTGCCCATGCCGTACCACGGGTCCATCACGCAGTCGTGGCCGAAGGCGACGTTGACGCCGGCGGCCATCAGCTCGGGCACACGGGTCATGCCACGTCGTTTGGGGTAAGTGTCGTGGCGGCCTTGCAGGGTGATGTTGATGAGCGGGTTGGCGATCACGCTTACTCCGGCCTCGGCAATCAGCGGTAGCAGCTTGCTGACGTAGTAGTTGTCCATGCTGTGCATGGACGTGCAGTGCGAGCCGGTCACACGGCCCTGCAGGCCCAGGCGCTGGGCCTCGAATGCCAGGGTTTCGATGTGGCGCGAGAGCGGGTCGTCGGACTCGTCGCAGTGCATGTCCACCAGCAGGCCGCGTGCGGCGGCCGCCTCGCACAGCAGTTTCACACTGGCCGCCCCGTCGGCCATGGTGCGCTCGAAGTGGGGAATGCCGCCCACCACGTCCACGCCCTTGTCCAGTGCGCGCAGCAGGTTCTGCACTCCGCCGGGGCTGCGCAGCACGCCGTCTTGCGGAAAGGCGACGAGCTGCAGGTCGATATACGGCGCCACCAGGCGCTTGACTTCCAGCAGCGCGTCCACCGCCAGCAGGCTGGGGTCGCTGGTGTCCACATGGCTGCGGATGGCCAGCAGGCCCTTGGCTACGGCCCAGTCGCAGTAGGTGAGGGCGCGTTCGATCAGCGCATCGGCGGTGAGCAGAGGTTTCAGCTCGCCCCACAGCGCGATGCCTTCGAGCAGGGTGCCGCTCTGGTTCACACGCGGCAGGCCGTAGCTCAGCGTGGCGTCCATGTGGAAATGGGGGTCGCAGAAAGGCGGCGCCAGCAGCAGGCCTTGAGCGTCTACGGTCTGGTGGGCAGGAGCGCTCAGGTGAGGGCTGACTTCGACGATGCGGTCGTCCTGCACGGCGATGGCCATGCCGGTGCGGCCGTCGGGCAGGGTGGCGTTGTGGATGAAGAGGTCGAGCATGGCGTGGGCATGGAAAGCAAGTTCTGGCCCAGCCAATATAGCCGCAGCCGTTGCGGCTGCGGTGGTGTCAGTCAGTTCTGGCGGCGGCGCATGCCCAGTGCCAGTGCACCCAACAGGCCGGATAGCAGCAGCAGGGTCCATTGCGAGAGGGTTGGAACGGGAACCCCCCCGATAGATTCATTGATCACCAGATTGTCTATGGCGAAGTGGGTGCCGAAGCTGCTGAACCCCGCGTTGACGCCACCGAAAGATGTGAAGATGACCTGATCTACATTCACCAGATTGAAGTTCACCAGGGTGGGGGTAGTGGCTTGCAGCACATGGTTGGTAGTGGAAACTAGGCTACCAGAGCGGTAAGCCTGCACCTGCACATTGAGGTTGTTGTTCCAGGCAGCAGTCAAATAAGCGCTGTTGAGCGTAAAGCTGCTGGGGCTGCTGATGGAAAAGTTTGCCGGGTTACTAAACCAATTGAAAGCAACGTTGTTGGGCGAGATAGTACCGTTGCGGTAGCCATTGACTTGCCCGGAAGTATTCATGCAATAAAAGTTGTCCCAAGTGAGGCCGCTGTAGCTGGTAGGCACCTGTGTTGCTACGGCATCACAAGTCAGATCATCAAAGGTAATCAATCTTGCATGTGACACGGCAGGGGCCAACAGACTGACCGCCAATGTTGCTGCGGGCAGAATGCTGCGCGCATGCTGAAATCGAAACGAGACTTTCATCATGACACCGAAAATGTAGAAATTGGATTCACTTTGTTTTTGTGATTTTTGTCACAAAATCATTGCCTTTACCGCTCCCCCTTGCGGTAGGGCTTCATCAGCGCCTGCGGATAACTCGCCTTGCGCGCCACCAGCACCAGCGCCAGGATGGACAGCAGGTAGGGCAGCATCAGGTAGATCTGGTAGGGCAGCAGCGCGTCGCCCGACTGTTGCAGCCGTAGCTGCAGGGCGTCGAAGAAAGCGAACAGCAGCGCGCCCAGCAGCGCCTTGCCGGGCCGCCAGGACGCAAACACCACCAGCGCCACGCAGATCCAGCCGCGGCCATTGACCATGTTGAAATAGAACGCGTTGAACGCCGACAGTGTGAGAAAGGCGCCGGCCACCGCCATCACTGCCGAGCCCGCCACGATGGCGCCGGTGCGCACGGCCAGCACCGAAACGCCCTGGCCCTCGGCGGCCTGCGGGTTCTCGCCTACCATGCGCACCGCCAGGCCCAGCGGCGTGCGCGCCAGCACCCAGCCAATAGTGGGCACCAGCAGCAGGGCCAGCAGGGTCATGGCGGTCTGTGCACCCAGAATGGGAATGGGCAGCCAGTCCATGGGCGCGAACGGGGTGATGGTGGGCGGTGTCTCCACCTTGGGGAACCACACCCGGTAGCCGAAATAGCTCAGCGCCGTGGCCAGCAGGGTGATGCCCAGGCCAGAGACATGCTGCGACAGCGCCAGCCCCACGGTGAGAAAGGCGTGCAGCAGCCCGAACACCGCGCCGGTGAGCGCCGCCACCAGCACGCCGCCCCACAGCGGCAGGCCGCTGTACACCGCCAGCCAGCCGCTGAATGCGCCCGCCACCATGATGCCCTCGATGCCCAGGTTGAGCACCCCGGCGCGCTCGCACAGCAGCACGCCCAGCGTGCCCAGGATCAGGGGGGTGGCGATGCGCAGCAGGGCTTCCCAGAAGGCGATGTTGGAAAGGATATCGAACAGTGCGGTCATAAGGCCCTTTCCCGCCCAAGATCCATGCCCTGGATTCTGCGGCGCAGCTCAGCCACGGCATTCCAATGGTGGTAACGTGCAAAAAGACTCTGGCTTCCTTGGTCCTGTAGCTGGGCAAGGGATTCACCCCAATACGCCAGGATGGCGCGGCGCACGCCTGGCAGGTCTAAGAACTCCGCTGCATCGACCATGGTGCCACTGAAAAAGACAGCGACGGAATGCCCCTTGCTGGAGGCGTAGCGGTCTTCGCTCAGTTCGCCACTATGAGCGCTCAGCCACCGGTGGGTTTCCTCGAAGTCATAGACCAACTGGTCCATGTAGACCATGTGCACCGTGGGCCACTGGGGCGTGGCCAGGCTGGAAAATGCGACCTCGTGCCGACCGATGTTCAAGGTGAAATAACGTCCGCCGGCGGTGGAGGGAAAAAGGCTGAAAGTCCAGCCACCTTGTATATCAAGCCAGTTGAGGATGGCAGTCGTTCGGAACAGCTTCTCCATATAGACCGCGAATTCGGCATCTTGGAACATGCGGTCGATGGTGGGCTTCTTGACTATCAGAGACGGATCCAGTTCCGCCAGATAGTCGGATGCGTTTTGCGCAGCGACGTCGAAGATTTCTTTCTGTCCCAGGATGGAAGTGACGAGTTTGCTGCGCAAGGCATAGTGCAGTTGAGACTCTACGTTGCGCCAGTCAGTGACTTGGCGAAAATCATGCAAGGTCCAAGGCCCGTGCGCCTTATAAGGTGTACAAGCATTGATCTCGCGGATGCGTTTAAGTGGCGCATGTGCCGTGCCGCCGATTTTGATGAAGCGGCTGTGTGCGGAGGTCAGAACGTAGACATGGCCGGATGGGCTCGCAGTGGTGGTCATTGCATTCACCTCCACCGCATCCGGTACTGCGTCAGCAGCGTCGCCACCAGCACCGCGATCAGCGAGGTCGCCACGATCACGTCGGCGATGGTGTTGGGCACCCCAATGGCGCGGCTCATGCTGTCGGCGCCCACCAGGATGCCGGCCACGAACACCCCGGCCACCAGCACGCCCAGCGGCTGCAGGCCGGCCAGCATGGCGATGACGATGCCGCTGTAGCCGTAGCCCGGCGACATGTCCAGCGTGACGTAGCTGGTGCGCCCGGCCACCTCAATGGCACCGGCCAGCCCGGCCAGGGCGCCCGAGAGCAGGGCCACCAGCACCACGGTGCGGGTGACGGGCACGCCGGCGAAGCCGGCGGCGCGCGGGTTGGCGCCGAGCGCGCGGATGTCGAAGCCCGGCACGGTGTAGCGCAGCAGTGCTGCCAGCAGGCCGGCCGCCGCCACGGCCCACAGCAGGCCGGTGTGCAGGCGGGTCTGCGGGATGAGCTTGCCCAGCTCCAGCTCACCCTGCAGCGCCACGCTCTGCGGCCAGCCCATGGCCAGCGGGTCTTTCATCGGGCCGTCGAGCAGGGCCGACACCGCCAGCAGCACCACGAAGTTCAGCAGCAGGGTGGTGACGACCTCGTCCACCCCCAGGCGGTTTTTCATCAGCGCCGGGCCCAGCAGCACCAGCGCGCCGGCCAGCGCGGCTGCGGCCATCATCAGCGGGAACAGCAGCCAGGGCGCCACGGCAAAACCGCTGCCGCCATGTAGGCCGCCGACGGCCACAGCGGCTAGCGCCCCGGCGTAGAGCTGGCCCTCGGCCCCGATATTGAACAGCCGCGCCTTGAAGGCCACGGTGGCCGCCAGGCCGGTGAGGATGAGCGGCGTGGCGCGGGTGAGGGTTTCCGTCCAGGCAAACACCGAGCCGAAACCGCCTTGGAGCAGCGCGGCATAGGTGCGGCCGACTGGTGCGCCAGCCCACAACACCAGGAGGGCACTCACCAGAAGTGTGAAGGCGATGGCGCCCACCGGTGCCAGCAGCAGGGCAGTGCGTGACGTGTGCGTGCGCTTTTCAAGCCGCATGCGAAAGGCTCCTGCAGCGGTTATGTTGAGGATAAAAAGTGGCTGATGCGAGCATTTCACCTGCGCATATAGCTATCAATTTTGTAGTTATTGAGGCATTCATACGGCAGCGGATCCCGCCATCGCCAGGCCGATGGTCTCGCGGCTCCAGTCTTCCACGGGCCGCGCCGGAGTGAGGTGGCCTTCGTGCATCACCGCCACCCGGTCACCCAGGGTCAGCACTTCATCCAGGTCGTCCGAGATCAGCAGCACGGCGGCACCCGCGTCGCGCGCAGCGATGAGCTGCTGCTGCACATAGGCCACGGCGCCGATGTCCAGGCCCCAGGTGGGTTGGTGGGCCACGATAAGTAATGGTGCCCCCACGCTCCCCACTGCGCGAGGTTCGCTGCCCCCCGGGGGGGCGCGTTTCAGCTTGGGGCGGCCCGGCGCTGAAACCTCGTGCTCAGCGTCAACCGGTAGCAGCGCCCGGCCCAGGATCAGCTTCTGCATATTGCCGCCCGACAGTGCCCGCGCCGGGCTCTCGGGACCGCCGCCGCGCACGTCGAAATGCTCCAGCACTTTCCTGGCATGGGCGCGGGCTGCCGCGCGGCGCACCCACAGCAGGCGCGAAAAGACGGGGCTGCGCAGGCGTTCGGACACGGCGTTCTCCCACACCGGCAGGTCGCCCACCACGCCCACGGCATGGCGGTCTTCGGGGATGCGGGCCACGCCTTGCGCCACCAGCCGGGCCGGGCGCGCCTGCAGGGGCTGGCCCAGCAGTTGCACGCTGCCAGCGCTCAGGCTGCGGGTGCCGCTGAGCAGCTCGGCCAGCGCCACCTGGCCGTTGCCCGACACGCCAGCCACGGCCACGATCTCGCCCGCATGCAGGCTCAGGTTCACACCGCGCAGGTGTTCACGCCCGGTGGCGGGCGTGCTGGCGGCCTGCAGCACACACACGGGTGCGCCGACGTTCTGTGCGGGGCGGCGCACGGGTGGGGCCAGTGCATGGCCCACCATCCACTGCGCAAGCGTGGCCTGGCTGGTGCCCTGGGCGGGCGCCTCGGCCACCACCTTGCCGTGGCGCAGCACCACCAGCCGGTGTGACACGCGCAGCACTTCGGCGAGCTTGTGGCTGATGAAGATGATGGACAGGCCCTGCGCCACCATTTGCCCCAGGGTGTCGAACAGGGCCTCGCTCTCCTGTGGGGTGAGCACGGCAGTGGGCTCGTCGAGGATCAGGATGCGGGCGCCGCGGTACAGCGCCTTGAGGATTTCCACCCGCTGGCGCTGCCCCACCGACAGGCTGCCCACGCGGGCGTCCAGCGGCACCTGCAGACCGAAGCGGGCCGACACGGCCTGTAGCCGCTCGGTGGCCTGGGCGCGGCGGCTGAAGGGTTGCCACAGCGGCTCGGTGCCCATGAGCACGTTGTCCAGCACGGTGAGGTTGTCGGCCAGCGCGAAGTGCTGGTGCACCATGCCGATGCCCGCAGCCAGTGCCGCTTTGGGCGCGCCGGGCGGCAGGGGCTGGCCGAACACCTCGATCTGCCCGCTGTCGGCGGTGTAGTGGCCGAACAGGATGGACATCAGCGTCGATTTACCCGCGCCGTTCTCGCCCAGCAGGGCCAGCACCTCGCCCGCCTGCAGCGTGAGCGAGATGGCGTCGTTGGCGGTGAGGGTGCCGAAACGCTTGGTGATGCCTGACAGGCGCAGAACGGGGGCACTGGGGTTCATGGTGCCGCCCGCATCTGCAGGAAGGCCGCTTCGAGCTGCCGGGTGTAACGCGTGCTGTCGAACAGGGGGGTGGTTGCGCGACCTTCCTCAAGGCTGCGGCGCATGGCGGCCAGGGTGTCAGGTTGACGCGCCAGTTGCAGCGCCTTGGCTTCGTAGGCGGGCAGGCTGTCGGTGACCAGCTCGGCGAGACCTGCAGCGCGAAGCACACTGCCTCCGACACGGGACGCGAACGAGTTGCCGCTGCAGGTCAGCAGTGGCAGACCCGTCCAGAGCGCATCGCTGGCCGTGGTGTGTGCGTTGTAGGGCAAGGTGTCCAGGAACAGGTCGGCCCGTGCGTGCCGTGCCAGGTGTTCGGACTGGGGCACCCGGGGTGCGAAAACGATGCGTTCAGGCTTCACCCCTTGCGCCTGTGCCGCATCGCGCAGCCGCAGCGCCACTTCCGCCTGGTCCTGCAGCAGCCACAGTACGCTGCCCTCCACCTGCTGCAGCAAGCGCATCCACACGCTGAAAACAGCCGGCGTGATCTTGTAGTTGTTGTTGAAGCTGCAAAACACAAAGCCTTGTGGCGGCAGGCCCATGGCCTCGCGTGATGGTGTCGCCGCAGCCATGTCGCGCACAAGGCAGTTGGGCTGGTAGCAGTCCGCCAGGCGTGCCACCTTCTCGGTGTAGAAGCTTTCGTGGCTGGGCGGGATGACATGGGCGTCGGCGATGATCCAGTCGGCCAGGCCCGGTATGCCCAGGGTGCCGGGATAACCCAGGTAGTTCACCTGCACCGGTGCGGGACGATGCGCCAGGATGCCCACGCGGTTGCCCTTGGTGTAGCCCTTGAGGTCCACCAGGATGTCGATTTCTGCCGCGCGCAGGCGGCGTGCAATCTCGGCATCGGAACAGGTCTGTACTTCATGGAATTGCGCAAAAGCCGCACGCAGGCGCTGCTGCATGGCGTCCCCGGTCACCGGGCCGAAAGACCAGGCCGATACATCGAAGCGTTCGCGGTCATGCTTCTCAAACACCTCGGCCATCAGATGGCCGGTGGCGTGGTCGTGGAAATCGGCCGACAGGTAGGCCACCCGCACTCTTTCGTGCTGGTAGCTCTCGCCGGTCCAGAGCGGTGGGTGGGGCTGGAGTTCGTGCTGGGCATGCAACTGCGCACACTGCTGTAATGCGGGCCCGTTGTCGGAGGCTGCAAGAAACTGGAACGGCGTTGCTGCCAGTTGCCCCGCCAGCACCGCGGCTTCCATGTCGGCACGCCAGGTGTCGACATGCGCCCAGTCGCAGGTGCGGATGGCCGCATTAAAACGGTTGCCCTGCGCATAGGGGTGGGCGGGCTCCAGCGTGCACACCTGCTCGAACGCCAGTTTGGCGCCATCCCACTGTGCTGCATCGGCCAGCGTGATGCCCAGGTTGGTCCAGGCACCTGTGTTGCGTGGGGCGAGCTGGGTTGCCCGCTCAAGACTCCGGGCTGCTTCGGGCAGACGCCGCAGTTCGTGCAGGCTGGTGCCCTGGTTGATGAGCACCTCCACGTTGTCCGGCTCCAGTGCCAGAGCCTGCGCAAAGCAACGCAGGGCCTCTTCGTCGCGGTAGAGCGACTGCAGCGCATAGCCCAGGTTGTTCCAGGCGGTGGCGTTGCGCGGGTCCAGCTCCACGCAGTGCTGGTAAGCGGTCAGCGATAGACCGTGCTGACCCAGGTCACCCAGGATGACGCCGTGGTTGAAGTGTGCCGTGGCCAGCCGGGGAGCCAGCGCGAGCGCACGTTCTACGTCGATCAGCGCCTCGGCATGGCGGCCCGCTTGGCTGAGGGTGGCCGCGCGGCTGTTCAGTGCCTGCGCGAAGTCGGGTTTGATCGCCAGAGCGCGGTCACAGGCTGCCAGCGCTTCGTCCAGGCGCCCCGCCTCGCGCAGTGCCGTCGCCAGGTTATTCAGCGCCTCTGCATACGCGGGTTTGAGCTGGATAGCACGTTCGTGCGATTGCACGGCTTGCTCCAACTGGCCCAGCTTGCGCAAGGCCAGGCCCAGGTTGTTGTGGGCCTCGGCGAATTCTGGCTGTGCCTGCACGGCCCGCTTGATCAGGCTGGCGGCTTCCTGCGCAAGCCCTTGCTGGATTTTCACGACGCCCAGCATGTTGAGTGCATTGGGGTCTTCGGCGCGTGCACGCAACACCTGCCTGTACAGGCGTTCGGCGTCGGAAAGATCGCCTCGCTGGTGCAGTTGCACGGCCTGCTGGAGGATTTGCGCAGGGTTGGGTGCCGCGCCGAAAACCGATCTGAAGCCTGCGGCGGGGCGCAGCAGCTGGCTTGCCGTATTGCTGACGGGTTGTGCCCCTTTTTTCTTGGTGTTCATGCTGGGAAGTGTCGCAGAGTCAAGCCAGGTGACGCATGGTTTGCAGGCGAGACATCGGTGTGGCGGCAGGGCGGCTGCGTCATGGCTTCCATTGCGTCAGGAAGGCCAGCAGCACCTTGGCCGAGTTGTCGGCGGCGACCTGGAAGAACACGTGCATCTGGTTTTCGCCCGCGCCGCCGCCGGCCAGGTCGCTCAGCGAGCGGAAGGCGATGTAGGGCACGGCATTGCTGTAGGCCACGGCCGCGACGGCGGCGGTTTCCATGTCGAGCACATGGGCCTGGAAGGTGGCGTAGGTGTATTCGCGGAAGGCCGCGTTGTCCACGAAGGCGGAGCCCGACACGCCGTTGCCGCCCACCAGCAACTGCGGCGTGGTGCCCAGGCACTGGCCGGCGGTGTCGCAGCGTGAGAGGGCTGGCGCAGGCATGGCCCGGGCGGCGGCCAGCATGGCGGGGTCGGCCTCAAACCAGAACTTCTTGTGCACCTCGGGCCGGGCCTGCGACTGCACCCCCACCGGGCGCGGGAACAGCATGCCGTAGTGGGCGATGCCGGTATCCATCCAGCCGGGGCGGGTCTGATACTGGCCCGGCGCGACCTCGCGGGCCATCAGCACCTCCAGGTACTGGCCCCATTGTGCGGGCACCGCCACGTCGCCGATGTGCAGCTGCGGGTTCACCCCGCCGGCGATGCCGCTGAAGACGATGTGGCTGACGCGGAAGCGGTCCAGCGCCAGCTGGGTGTTCATGGCCGCATTGGTCATGCTGATGCCGGAGAGGAACAGCACCACTGGTGTGCCTTGCACTGTGCCGGTATGGAATTCGACCCCGTTCACCTGGTAGCGCTGCGCGCCCTGCAGCTGCTGGCGCAGCAAGCCCAACTCGGGCTCGAAGGCGGAGATAACGGCGACGCGGGGTATGTCGTCCAGCCAGCCGGAAGGGGCTGTGGCCGTGGCTGCAGGGGTGGCTGCCGGGGGCGGTGCGGACACCGGCCCGCTGGCGCAGCCTGCCAGCGCCAGGCAGGTCCACAGGGCCGTCCACGCGGCGCGGCGGAGCTTCACTTGCTGGACTTGGGCTGGCTGTCGTCCACCTTCACCGTGAACTTGCCGGAAAGGATGTCGGCCTCCTTGGCCTTGACCTTGGCCACCACGTCCGCCGGCACCTTCTTCTCGAAGGTACCCAGCGGGGCCAGCTCGGAGCCCTTGTGTTTCATGGTGGAGTAGACGCCGTAATCCTCGGCGGTGAACTTGCCGTCCTTGGCCAGCTTGATGGCGCGGTCGATGGTGGGCTCCATCTTCCACAGGGCCGACGCCACCACGGTGTCGGGGTACTGGGCCTGGGTATTGATCACGTTGCCGATGGCGAGCTTGCCCTTTTCCTTGGCGGCGTCGCTCACCCCGAAGCGTTCGGCGTACAGCACGTCGGCACCCTTGTCGATCATGGCGAAGGCGGCTTCCTTGGCCTTGGGCGGGTCGAACCAGCTGTTGATGAAGGTCACGGTGAATTCGGCCTTGGGGTTCACCTCTTTCACGCCCGCCATGAAGGCGTGCATCAGGCGGTTCACCTCGGGGATGGGGAAGCCGCCGACCATGCCGATCTTGTTGGTCTTGGTCACGCCGCCGGCCACCATGCCCGACAGGTAGGCCGGCTCCTGGATGTAGTTGTCGAACACGCTGAAGTTGGGCGCCTGCGGCTTGCCCGACGAGCCCATCAGGAACGAAGCCTTGGGGAAGTCCTTGGCCACCTTGCGGGCGGCGGCTTCCACCGCGAAGGCTTCACCCACGATGAGCTGGTTGCCGGCGGTGGCGTATTCACGCATCACGCGCTCGTAGTCGGCGTTGGAGACGTTCTCGCTGGCCTTGTATTCGATCTCGCCGCGGGCTTCGGCGGCCTTGAGCGCCTGGTGGATGCGGCCCACCCACTGCTGCTCGAAGGGCACGGTGTAGACCCCCGCCACCTTGAGTTTGGCCTGCGCCAGCGCGATGCCAGGGACGGACATGAGGGCCGTGAGTGCCAGGGACGTGGCCAGCAGTTGGCCGGTGAAGATACGGCGGATGGTCATGGGGGGGCCTTTCGGTTGGGGGGGTGCTATTGAATTGGTAGCTATATGCGGAGGTAAATCCTCCGCATGCAGCCTATTTGGTGCCAAAAATGCGGTCGCCGGCGTCACCCAGGCCCGGCAGGATGTAGCCGTGGTCGTTGAGCTCGCGGTCGATGGCGGCGGTGTAGATCGGTACGTCGGGGTGGGCCGCCTGCAGTGTGGCCACCCCTTCGGGCGCGGCCAGCAGGCAGACGAACTTGATCGACTTCGGGTTCAGCTCCTTGAGCCGTTCGACCGCAGCCACGGCCGAGTTGCCGGTGGCCAGCATCGGGTCCACCACGATGATGTCGCGGTCCTGCATCTCGGAGGGCATCTTGAAGTAGTACTCGACGGCGGTGAGTGTCTTGGGGTCGCGGTACAGGCCGATGTGGCCCACGCGGGCGCCGGGCACCACGTTGAGCATGCCCTCCAGGATGCCGTTGCCGGCGCGCAGGATGGACACCAGCACCAGCTTCTTGCCGTCGATGACCTTGCTGGTCATGGTCTCCAGCGGGGTCTCGATCTCGATGTCCTGCATGGGCATGTCGCGGGTGACCTCGTACGCCATCAGCGAGCTCAGCTCATTGAGCAGGCGGCGAAAGCTGTTGGTGGATGCATCCTTGCGGCGCATCAGGGTCAGTTTGTGCTGCACCAGGGGGTGGTCTACGACGTGTACGTTGCGCATGGTCGAATAAGTCTTTGTTGTGGGTGAAGGTAAGCAGATTACATGCCGATTTGGTTACCGCGCAGAAAGTGGCAGGCCGGTTTTCAGAAAATCGTACCGTCACTTTCGATGTTCAGCGGTGGTGTCCCCCCCCGCAGGCGCTGTGCGAGCACCCGGCCCGCCGCCCAGGTGCCGCCTTCGAGCACACAGGCCAGGGGCATGGCTTCCTCGGTGGCGCCCAGCTGGGCACGTACCAGCGGTGCCAGCTCGTCGAGCAGGGCCACGGTCAGCGCGCGCCATTCCACGATGAATTCGTCGCCAGCGGTGTAGCGCCGCGCCAGGGCATCGGGCTCCACCGGCCGCAGGATGCCGATGTCGATCAGCAGGCCGCCGTTGCGGTATTCGGGCAGGCCGGTCAGGGCGTCGAGCCCGGTCACTTTCACGCCAGCCCAGTCGAAGGGCTCCAGCAGCGAGTAGGTCAGCCACTGCGACAGCTTGTGGAAAGGCATCCAGCCGTCGGTGAGGCCGGGGCCGCGCACGTCGGCGTGGCGCCAGCAGTCGCCCAGGGGTGTGGCATCGCTGGCGCGGCCCGGGCGTTCGGGTGAGGCAACCGTGTTCTGCGCGGGCCAGATGCCCGAGAGGCCGTCGAGCAGTGTGGACAGGATGGCGTGTGCCGACACCTCGGCGGTGGTGGCCGATCCCGCGGAGCCCGCCAGCAGGTCGAACATGCAGCCGGGCCGGCCGTCGGGGCCGAAGGTGGCGGGCTGTTCGGCCAGCACCTCGCCCAGGCGGCGCAGCAGGGTGGCACGGCCGTCCACGCCGACCAGCGGGTTGTTGTCCCGCACCTGGAAGGCCTGTGCCAGCCGGTCGGTGATGAGGCCGCGCAGGCCCGCGGCGTCGGCCTGCAGCGGGTTGGTCGGGTCGCTGGAGAACATGCCGGCGGTGAAGGCATGGAAGCTGGCTACGCCCAGTCCTTCGGAACGGGTGAAGGTCTGGCCGCTGGCCGACTCGACGTATTTCCAGTCGGGCCCGGCACCGGCGTCCAGCAGCACGCTGACCAGCGCCAGGTCGATCTGTGCACGTGCCCGCACGGCGGGCGGCACATCACCCAGGCGCTCGTCCAGCAGCGTGCGGCGGTCCACGCCGCCGGCCTCGAAGTGGCGCCAGCGGCTGTGGAAGGGGATGGCGTAGTCGGGGTAGCGGGTACGGGTCACCTCGGCCACGAGCAGGGCGGCCTCGTGCAGGGCGGGGTCGAACACCCGGAAGTGGCGCGAGCCGTTGGCCCGCGCCTGGGCCAGCAGGGCCTGGGCCCGGGTGCGGATGGCGCTGGTGGTGCGTAAAAGGCTTGCGGCGCTGGCTGCGTCATCGCATGAAGCTATCATAAAAGGAGCATTCACGCGTCGAGCCCCCGGCCTTTGGCTACTTTGAGTTCTTCGGCATCGGGCACATGGCCCGGGGTGAAATAGCCGGCGGCCTTCTTGGCGTCCATCTCCACCTTGGCGTCCTCGGGGATCAGCTCGTCGGGGATGTTGATGCGCTCGCCGATCTCGATGCCCGAGTTCACCAGGGCGTCGAACTTCATGTTGCTCATGGACACGAGGCGGTGGATCTTGCGGATGCCGAGCCAGTGGAAGACATCGGGCATCAGCTCCTGGAAGCGCATGTCCTGCACGCCGGCCACGCATTCGGTGCGGGCGAAATACTGGTCGGCGGTGTCGCCGCCCACCTGGCGCTTGCGGGCGTTGTAGACCAGGAACTTGGTCACTTCGCCCAGGGCGCGGCCTTCCTTGCGCGAATAGACCACCAGGCCCACGCCGCCGCGCTGGGCGCCCTGGATACATTCCTCGATGGCATGGGTGAGGTAGGGGCGGCAGGTGCAGATGTCGGAGCCGAACACGTCCGAGCCGTTGCACTCGTCGTGGATACGTGCAGTCAGCTCCACCGCCGGGTTGGCGAGGTCGCGCGGCTCACCGAAGATGTAGACCGTCTGGCCGCCGATGGGGGGCAGGAACACCTCCAGGTCGGAGCGGGTGACGAGCTCGGGGTACATGCCGCCGGTTTCCTCGAACAGCACGCGGCGCAGGTCCGCCTCGGTGCAGCCGAAGCGCTGGGCCACGGCGGGCAGGAACCACACTGGCTCTACCGCGGCCTTGGTCACCAGGGCCGCGCCGTTGGCGGTGAGAAACTTGCCGTCGGCCTGCAGGCGGCCCTTCTGCAGGGCCTCGATCACTTCGGGCAGGATCACATGGGCCTTGGTGATGGCGATGGTGGGGCGGATGTCGTAGCCCGCCGCCAGCTCGTTGGCGAAAGCCGATCCGATCATGGCCCCCCAGGGGTCCAGGCTGACGATGCGGCCCGGGTCGCTCCACTGCGGGTAGGGGCCGATCACGTCGGTGGGGGCGGTGTTGGTCAGGTCGGCCTTGTGCTCGCGCTTCAGCGCCCCGGCGGCCACGGCCAGCGCGCGGTAGACGCTGTAGGAGCCGCTGTGGGTGCCGATCACGTTGCGGTGCGCCCGCTTGGTGGTGGTGCCCACGATGGGGCCGCGCTCGGCCGGCGTGGCCGCACCCCAGTGCACGGGCAAGGCGCCGAAGCCGCTGGCGTGGGAGGTGAGCCGGATGTGGGAGGGGGCGGGTGCCTTGCTGGCCGGAGGTGGCACAGAGGAGGGGAGATCTTTGGAGTCTACGGATTCAACTGACATGGGAGGCCCTCAAAAACAACAATGTAGCGAGAGCCCCTTGAACTGGCAAGCGAAGGTGTACCTCCTGCAGCGCTAGCCCATACGCCGATGGGCGTATGGTCAGGACGCGGGGCAGGCCAGCGCTGCGAAGCGCTGCAGGTCGACGTTGCCGCCGCTGATGATGATGCCCACACGCTGGCCCCGCAGGGGCAGGCCGCCATGGAGCGCACCAGCGTACGACAGGCAGCCGGTGGGCTCTACCAGCAGCTTCATGCGCTCGGCATAGAAGCGCATGGCCTCTACCAGCTGGTCGTCGGTGGCGGTGATGATGTCGGCCACGTCGCGCCGGATGATCTCGAAGGTGAGCTGGCCCAGGTGCTGGGTCTGCGCGCCGTCGGCAATGGTGCGGGGCGTGGGGATGTGCACGATCTGGCCGCTGCGCAGCGACTGCTGGCCGTCGTTGCCCGCCAGGGGTTCGACCCCGATCACCTTGCAGTCGGGTGACAGGGCGCGGGCCGCCAGCGCGCTGCCCGACAGCAGGCCGCCGCCGCCCAGGCAGACGAACAGGGTGTCCAGCTCGCCCACTTCCTCGATCAGCTCCTTGGCGGCGGTGCCCTGGCCGGCAATGACATCCGCGTGGTCGTAGGGCGGCACCAGGGTCATGCCGCGCTCCTGCGCGATCCGCTGGCTCAGGGCCTCACGGTCTTCGGTGAAACGGTCGTAGACGATGACCTCGGCGCCATAGCCCCGGGTGGCGGCCATCTTGCTGGCGGGGGCGTCCTGCGGCATCAGCACCACGGCGGGCATGTCAAGGATCTGTGCGGCCAGGGCAATCGCCTGGGCATGGTTGCCAGAAGAAAAAGTGAGCACGCCCCCCTTGCGCTGCGACGCGTTGAAGGCACTCAGGGCATTAAAAGCGCCCCGGAACTTGAAGGCCCCGGTGCGCTGCAGGTTCTCGCACTTGAAGAACAGCGCGCCACCCAGCAAGGTGTTGGCCGTGCGGGAACGCATGACCGGGGTGTGCAACGCGTGGCCCTGCAGGCGGTGGGCGGCGGCCTGCACATCCTCGAACGTGGGTAGCTGTGCCATGGGGGGTGTCCCTTTGATCAGCGCTTCTTCGCGCCGAAAATGCCGCCCAGTACGCCGCGCAGGATCTCCTGGCCCACCTTGGTGCCCATGGTGCGGGCAGTGGATTTGGCCATGGTCTGTACCAGTCCGTCGCGTTTGCCGCCGCGTGGCCCGGTGCTGCCGAACAGCAGTTCGTTGAGCATGCCGCCCATGCCGCCGCCTTCTTCCTGGGGCGCGGCAGTACCTTGGCCTGCGGGTGTGGTGGCAGGGGCACCGGGGGCGGACTCTGCGCGGCCCCGGAGCTTTTCATAGGCGGATTCGCGGTCCACCACCTTCTCGTACACGCCGGCCACCAACGAGTTCTGCAGCAGCACCTGGCGCTGGGCCGCAGTGATCGGGCCCAGCTGGCTGCCGGGCGGCAACACGAAGGCGCGTTCGGTGATGCTGGGGCGGCCCTTGGCATCGAGGAAACTCACCAGCGCTTCGCCCACGGCGAGTTCGGTGATGGCGGTCTCGATGTCCAGGCCCGGCTTCTGGCGCATGGTGGTGGCGGTGGCCTTCACCGCCTTCTGGTCACGCGGTGTGAAGGCGCGCAGGGCATGCTGTACGCGGTTGCCCAGCTGCGCCAGCACCGAATCGGGGATGTCCAGCGGATTCTGGGTGACGAAGTAGACCCCCACGCCCTTGGAGCGCACCAGGCGCACCACCAGCTCGATGCGCTCGATCAGCACCTTGGGCGCATCGTTGAACAGCAGGTGGGCCTCGTCGAAGAAGAACACCAGCTTCGGCTTGTCGGGGTCGCCGATTTCGGGCAACTGCTCGAACAGTTCCGACAGCATCCACAGCAGGAAGGTGGCGTACAGGCGCGGTGAGTTCATCAGCTTGTCGGCTGCCAGGATGTTGACGAGGCCGTGGCCGTTGGCATCGGTCTGCATGAAGTCGCCGATGTTGAGCATGGGCTCGCCAAAGAACTTGTCGCCGCCCTGGGTCTCGATCTGCAGCAGCCCACGCTGGATGGCGCCCACGCTGGCGGGGCTGATGTTGCCGTATTCGGTGGTGAACTGACTGGCGTTGTCGCCCACATGCTGCAGCATGGCGCGCAGATCTTTCAGGTCCAGCAGCAGCAGGCCGTTGTCGTCGGCGATCTTGAAGACCAGGTTCAGCACGCCGGCCTGGGTGTCGTTCAGGTTCAGCATGCGGGCCAGCAGCAGCGGGCCCATGTCGGACACGGTGGCGCGCACCGGGTGGCCCTGCTCGCCGAACACGTCCCACAGCGTAGCAGGGCAGGCCTGGGGCGTGGGCAGCTCAATGCCGCGTTCCTTCAGCGTGGCGGCAAGCTTCTCGCCGATATTGCCGGCCTGGCTGATGCCGGTCAGGTCCCCCTTGACGTCGGCCATGAAGACCGGCACGCCGATGCGCGAGAAGTTCTCGGCCAGGGTCTGCAGGGTGACCGTCTTGCCCGTGCCGGTGGCGCCGGTGATGAGGCCGTGGCGGTTGGCCAGGCCAGGGAGCAGGAATAGCTCGGTTTCAGCGTTCTTGGCGATCAGCAGCGGGTCGGACATGGGGCCTCGTCGGTCGGTGGTATGGATGCTCTACACGAATGCACGCGCCGTGTGCATCTGCGGGCTCGGGCGATCTGCTGCGTTGCAAATGCGCGCAATAGCCATGCTATTGCTGTGCTTTGCGCCTTGCAGCTCATACCGATCCGCAGCGTCCACTTTCCGCGCGATTCTTGCAGAGCATCCTATGCGGCGCGAGTATATCGACGGCTGCCCCGCTGGCTGGAAAGTAAAATCGGCCCCCAATACACATTGCAAGAGGTTTCTTTCGTGGCCGGACACAGCAAATGGGCGAATATTCAGCACCGCAAGGGGCGCCAGGACGAGAAGCGCGGCAAGATCTGGACCCGCATCATCCGTGAAATCACCGTGGCGGCCCGTGCCGGTGGTGCGGATCTGGGGGCCAACCCGCGCCTGCGCCTGGCGGTGGACAAGGCCAAGGCGGCCAACATGCCCGCCGACCGCATCAAATACAACATCGACAAGGCATCGGGCACGCTCGAAGGCATCAACTACGAGGAAATCCGCTACGAGGGCTACGGCATCGGCGGCGCGGCCATCATCGTGGATACCATGACCGACAACCGCGTGCGCACCGTGGCCGAGGTGCGCCACGCGTTCAGCAAATACGGCGGCAACATGGGCACCGAAGGGTCGGTGTCCTTCCAGTTCAAACACTGCGGGCAACTCGTCTATGCGCCGGGCACCAGCGAGGACCGGCTGATGGAGGTGGCGCTGGAGGCGGGTGCCGAGGACGTGGTCACCGGCGATGACGGGGCCATCGAGGTGCTCACCGCCCCGGCTGATTTCGAGGCCGTCAAGCAGGCGCTGGAGCAGGCCGGGCTGGTGCCCGAAATCGCCGAAGTGACGATGCGGGCCGAAAACACCATTGAACTCGGCGGCGACGATGCCGCACGCATGCAAAAGCTGCTGGATGTGCTGGAAGACCTGGATGATGTCCAGGAGGTCTACCACAATGCCGCGCTGTGACCGGGCACACTCCCCGCAATATGGAAAGAACACGTATGAAAGTGCTGGTGGTGGGTGGTGGCGGACGCGAACACGCGATGGCCTGGAAACTGAGCGAGTCGCCCAAGGTCCACAAGGTCTTTGTGGCGCCGGGCAATGGCGGCACGGCGCGGAACGACCGTTTCGAAAACGTGCCGATCACGGACGTGCAGGCGCTGCGGGCCTGGGCGGCTGCCGAGAAGATCGCGCTGACCGTGGTGGGCCCCGAGGCGCCATTGGCTGCGGGCGTGGTGGACGAGTTCCGCGCCCACGGCCTGCGCATCTTCGGCCCCACCAAGGGTGCTGCGCAGCTGGAAAGCTCCAAGGCCTTCTCCAAGGCCTTCATGGCGCGCCATGGCATTCCCACGGCGAAGTACGAGACTTTCACCGATGCGGCCCTGGCCCATGCCTATGTGGACGCGGAAGGTGCGCCCATCGTGGTCAAGGCCGACGGCCTGGCGGCAGGCAAGGGCGTGGTGGTGGCCATGACGCTGGCCGAGGCGCACGAAGCCATCGACTTCATGCTGCTGGACAACAAGTTCGGCGTGAGCCACAACGAGGGCGGTGCCCGTGTGGTGATCGAGGAATTCCTGCAGGGCGAGGAAGCCAGCTTCATCGTGCTGTGCGACGGCAAGAATGTGGCCGCCCTGGCCACCAGCCAGGACCACAAGCGCCTGCTCGATGGCGACGAAGGCCCCAACACCGGGGGCATGGGCGCGTATTCGCCTGCACCGGTGGTCACCGCCGACGTACATGCCCGCGCCATGCGCGAGATCATCCTGCCCACGATCCGGGGCATGGAAAAGGACGGCTTGCCGTATACCGGCTTCCTCTACGCCGGCCTGATGATCGACGCCCAGGGCCGGCCCAAGACGCTGGAGTTCAACTGCCGCATGGGTGACCCCGAGACCCAGCCCATCCTGATGCGCCTCAAGACCGATCTGTCGGACGTGCTGGCTGCGGCCATCGACGGCAAGCTCGACCAGCTGGAGCTGCAATGGGACCGTCGCACCGCCCTGGGCGTGGTGATGGCCGCCCACGGTTACCCGCTGTCGCCGCGCAAGGGGGATGCCATCACCGGCCTGCCGGCGGATGCCGCGGATGTGATGGTCTTCCACGCCGGCACCGAACTGAAGGACGGCGTGGTGACGACCTCGGGCGGCCGCGTGCTGTGTGTGACGGTGCTGGCCGACAACGTGAAGCAGGCCCAGCAAATGGCCTATGACGCGGCCCGCAGGATCCATTTCGACGGTGCCCAGTACCGCCGCGACATCGGCCACCGCGCCGTCAAGAACTGATGGCCGGGCCCGACACAACGCCCCTGAAGGTGGAGCCGGTACGCCAGTGGCTGCAGGCCCTGCAGCTGGGTATCACTGACGCGCTGCAAGCCGAGGAAGATGCCAAGGGCAGCGGCGTCCGTTTCACGGTGGACCCCTGGCAGAAGGAGGCCGGTTCTTCGCTGCAGGGCGATGGGGTGACGCGCATCCTGGAGCAGGGCGCCGTGTTCGAGCGTGCGGGCTGCGGCTTTTCGCATGTGCGCGGTGCGACGCTGCCGCCGTCGGCCACGCAGCACCGGCCCGAGTTGGCCGGCGCGCCGTTCGAGGCCATGGGCGTGTCGCTGGTGTTCCACCCGCGCAACCCCTATGCACCCACGGTGCATATGAACGTGCGCATGATCGTCGCTGGGCACCCGGGCGGCCCCTCGGCCTGCTGGTTCGGTGGGGGCATGGACCTGACGCCCATCTATGGCTTCGAGGAAGACGCGGTGCACTTCCACCGCACCTGCCAGCAGGCGCTGGCACCCTTTGGCGACGACAAGTACCTGCGTTTCAAGCGGTGGTGCGACGAGTATTTCTTCCTCAAGCACCGCAACGAGCAGCGCGGCGTGGGCGGCATCTTTTTCGATGACTACGCCGAGGCGGGTTTCGACGGGGGCTTCGCGCTGACCCGTTCGGTGGGCAATGCCTTCCTGCGCGCCTACCTGCCCATCCTGCGCCGGCGCATGGACACACCGTATGGCGAGCGCGAGCGCGAGTTCCAGCTCTACCGCCGGGGCCGGTATGTGGAGTTCAACCTGGTCTGGGACCGGGGCACCCACTTCGGCCTGCAGTCGGGCGGGCGCACCGAATCCATCCTGCTGTCCATGCCGCCGCTGGCGTCGTGGAGCTACCAGCGGCCCGTCGAGCCCGGCTCACCCGAAGCCGCCCTGACCGAGCAGTTCCTGGTGCGCCGCGCATGGCTGTAGCCGCCGCGCGGGCGCTGCGTGTGGGGTTGTTTGGCGGAGCGTTCGATCCGCCGCACCTGGCGCACCGCCTGCTGGTGGAAACGGCCATGGCGCAGTTGCAGCTGGACGTGATGCATGTGCTGCCCACTGGCCACGCCTGGCATAAACGCCGTGATTTGAGCCCTGCGCCCCAGCGGCTGGCGATGGCCCAACTGGCCTTCGCCGACCTGCCCGGCGTACGGGTGGATGGACGCGAGCTGTTGCGTGGTGGCCCCACCTACACCGTGGATACGGTGCGCGAATTGCAGCGGGAATACCCGGGGGCTGTGCTGCACCTGCTGATCGGTGCCGACCAGGCAGCGGCCTTCCAGTCCTGGCACGAATGGCAGGCCATTGTGCGGGATGCTATAATTTGTATAGCTCAGCGTGCCCATGCAACGGGCGCGAGTAATGTAATGGATGCCACAATCAGCGCCTCCAACCTGCCCGGAGCACGGGTAGAGTTCCTGTCCATGCCCGCCATGGACACCAGCGCCACTGACATCCGCACCCGTGTTGCCGCCCATCTGGGGATTGACCATCTGGTTTCCGCCGCGGTTGCACGCTATATTGATCAACACCATCTTTACCGCACCGTCTGATGACCACTTCCACCCGCACCGAAGCTTCTGCCAAGAAAGACGTGACCAAACTCCAGCGCGCCATCGTCGATGGTCTGGAGGACGTGAAAGCCCAGGACATCCAGGTGTTCAACACCGAAAAGTTGTCACCCCTGTTCGAGCGGGTGATCGTGGCGTCGGGCACCTCCAACCGGCAGACCAAGGCCCTGGCCTCCAGTGTGCGTGACGCGCTGCGCGAGGCCGGCTTCGCCAAGCCGCGCACCGAAGGCGAAGACAACGGCGAGTGGATCATCGTGGACTGCGGCCCGGCGGTGGTGCACATCATGCAGCCCGCCATCCGCCAGTACTACCACCTGGAAGAGCTGTGGGGCGGCACCCCGGTGCGCCTGAAGCTGGGCGCGGCCAAGCCGGTGGCGGCCAAGGCCGAGCCCAAAGCGGAGTCCAAGGCCGCTGCTGCAAAGAAGGCGGCCAAACCCAAGGCACCTGCCAAGACCCTGACGCCCGCCGAAGCCAAGAAGGCCGCCAAGGCCCGCCGCGAAGCCGAGAAGCCGATTGCGCCCCAGCGCCCCGTGCTCTCGCCCGAGCCCCCGGTGCAGATGGCCGCCGAAAAGCCCTCGCGCCGCTCGGTGGCCCGCAAGACGGCCGCTGCCAAGACCACCGCTGCGGTAAAGACACCCGCCAAGGCTCCGGCAAAAACCCCGGCCAAGAAGGCCGTGGTCAAGACCGTGGTGGTCAAGCCCGTCGCCAAGAAGGCGCCTGCCAGGAAACCCGCCGCCAAGAAGGCCTGAACCCGGGGACGCAGGGCATGAAGCTGCTGATCGTGGCCGTCGGCCAGCGGGTGCCTGACTGGGCGCAGACCGCCTACGATGACTATGCCAAACGCTTCCCGCACGAGCTGAAAGTCGAGCTCAAGGCCGTCAAGACCGAGCCGCGCGGCTCCAAGACGCTGGAGACCCTCTATGCCGCCGAGCGCGAGCGTATCGAAGCGGCCATCCCGCGCGGCAGCCGCATCGTGGTGCTGGACGAACGCGGCACCAGCCTGACCACCCTGGCCCTGGCCGCACGCCTCAAGGACTGGCAGCTGGGTGGCGACGATGTGGCGTTGGTGATTGGTGGGCCGGACGGCATCGAGCCGGAGTTCCGCAAGGCCGCCCACGAGCGCATCCGCCTGTCCGACATGACCTTGCCGCATGCGTTTGCCCGGGTGCTGCTGATCGAGCAGCTGTACCGGGCCTGGTCGGTGAATGCGGGGCACCCGTACCACCGCGAGTGATGCACTCCTGAATTGATAGCTACATGCGGTCGTATTACGGTCGAACGAGGCCGATTGGATCCCCAAAACCATGCCTGCATTCGTCTACCTCGCCTCCCAAAGCCCGCGCCGCAGCCAGCTGCTGGAGCAACTCGGCGTGCCCCACCAATTGCTGGTGGCCAACACCGATGGCGACCTGGGTGAAGACGCCGAAGCCATCGAGGCCGTGCATGGCCAGGAAGCGCCTGCCGCCTATGTGCAACGGGTGACGGCGCTCAAGCTGGATGCGGCCGTGGCCCGCCACCAGCGGCGTGGCCTCCCGGCAGCGCCCATCCTGTGCTCCGACACCACGGTGGCGCTGGGCCGCCAGATCCTGGGCAAGCCCGAGGATGCGGCCGATGCCGCACGGATGTTGCGGAGCCTCTCCGGCACCACCCACCGCGTGCTGACGGCCGTCGCCGTGGCCCACGGCCGCAAGCGGGTGGCAGCGCTCAGCGTGTCGCGGGTGCGCTTCGACGTGCTCAGCCCCGCCATGGTGCGCGCCTACGTGGCCAGCGGCGAGCCCATGGGCAAGGCGGGCGCCTATGCGGTGCAGGGGCGCGCTGCGGCCTTCATCGCACATATCAGTGGCTCGTATTCGGGCATCATGGGCTTGCCGATGTTCGAGACAGCGCAGCTGTTGCGCCAGGTCGGTGTCACTTTTTGAGGAATGCATGCAACAGGACATCCTGATCAACTGGTCGCCCCAGGAGACCCGCGTCGCCGTCGTGGAGGGTGGGGCGGTGCAGGAGTTGCATGTGGAGCGCACACTCGAGCGCGGCCTGGTAGGTAATGTCTATCTGGGCAAGGTGGTGCGGGTGCTGCCGGGCATGCAGTCGGCCTTCATCGACATCGGGCTGGAGCGCGCCGCCTTCCTGCATGTGGCCGATGTGTGGCACCGTCCGGCCGAGGGCGAATCCCTGAGCGAGGCCCGCCAGGCCCGCCAGTCGCAGCCGCAGGTGCCCATCGAGCGCCAGGTGTTCGAGGGCCAGCCGCTGATGGTGCAGGTGATCAAGGACCCGCTGGGCAGCAAGGGTGCGCGCCTGTCCACCCAGATCAGCGTGGCCGGGCGCCTGCTGGTGTTCCTGCCGCAGGACGACCATGTGGGGGTGTCGCAGAAGATTCCACAGGCCGAACGTGATGCCCTGCGCAACCGGCTGCAGGCCCTGGTGGGCACCAAGG
>Ga0208693_1000810_pt1 | contig 23899 bp, 25 predicted proteins | sample AD_UKC071_MetaG_FD_184438 | JGI IMG/M metagenome (GOLD analysis project Ga0208693, IMG submission 184438) | Active sludge microbial communities of municipal wastewater-treating anaerobic digesters from USA - AD_UKC071_MetaG (SPAdes) (version 2) | ecosystem: Engineered > Bioreactor > Anaerobic >... | reverse complement strand
TGCTGACCACAGCAGTACATTCACAGAGGCGTCTTTCCTTTCTTAAGATTTAATATGGACATTATATATATCTAATCCTGGACAGGCAATACCGTCAGCTTCTAGGCATTATGGGGTAGCGGAAACACTAAGCGGGTATTTGGTTTATAATGATATGTTTCCGATTGCAAAACCTATACAATATCCTTCAATAGAAGCCATAACTTCAATCAGCATTTCAACCGATAATAATAATGAAAACAAAATATATGGCACTGACTTTGCAAGAATAATCATACACATTAGTAATTCAAAACCGACAAGAATAATGAGTGTTAATGATGTTCCGTCAGTTAGACCATATTACAAAATTGAAGTTTTAACCGATGAAAGAATGTTCAATTACTATATTTACAAAGAAAATAATAATGTATATATCGAGCTACCGTATGAAGGAATATATGTAATAGATAGTCAAATTATAAATATTATATCTGATTGGATATAATACGCAAAATGAATATAAAAGGTGCATGTGAATTTGAATTTGCCGGGGGACCTGAAATTACGGTGGTGTTATCGTGGCTTATGATAATAAAACAATTCACCTTATACCGCCATTGCCTCCAAAGAGAGAAATGCGGGTCGGTATTTACTGCCGTGTGAGCACAAACAGCGCTGATCAGTTAAAAAGCCTTACCGCTCAAGTGTCGGCGCTAACAAGATTAACAGCTGCCAATCCCAAATGGCTATTGGTTGATGTGTATATAGATATTGCTTCAAGCAAGACAGGTTCTTCCCGCAAAGAGTTTTCTCGTATGCTGCAGGACTGTAAGTCTCGTGATATAGAAATTATCCTAACCAAGAGCATCAGCAGATTTGGCCGAGACACAGTGGAAAGATCCAGATTATTAGTTTGTTTCCGTGCCTGCAGAGTAGCTCTCAAAAACATCAGAGGCTAAATGTTTACCGAGCGCTTCGGCAATCTGGCTACGACAAGAATTATGGACGCAAATTAATGCGACCTTTGGCTTAATCCTTGTGTTTTTGTTTTTTTCCATATATTTATCCTCTGACCTTATGCAGTATCTTTACAACCTCATCAGTCTTAAGAACCTTGCCATAAGAAACAACTTTCCCGTCTACAACCAGAGCAGGAGTAGTCATCACACCGTAAGCAGCAATTTGCGCGAAATCAGTCACATGATCGATTGTTGCATCCATGCCCAGTTGTTCGAGCGCGGCTTTTGTTGCAGCTTCGAGTTGATTGCATTTTGCACAGCCGCTTCCTAGCACCTTAACACTTGCGCCCTCTGCTTTTGCTTTTTCAGCCTTTGCCATGTTTTCAGCATCACAGCTACCTCCGCAACAGGAGGTGTTTTTTTCATTTTTATTTTTCTTTCCAAACAAAGCCATGAAATTTTCTCCTTTATATCATTATTAGAATCCGAGGTTAACACAATTCAAATAGCGGTCAGAGAACTTCCTATTTATCAGCAGCAATTGCCTTCGCAGCAACACCCAGACCTGGTTTTCTTCCCATCAAAGAAATTTTTCAGGTTTGCAGGCAATTGATATTTATCAGAGGAACATCCTTCATTGAATTGACTAAATACACCCTGAAGGATGCTTTCTGCTAGCATTTCTTTGGGTGGAATCTCGTAAGTCTTTCCGTTATTGTTTTTGACATCGTTTATCCTCCTAAATTAAATTATCAGCGCTTGTAAAGTATTGAAAATATATCCCACAACAATAATTCCTATTGTACATATGGCAATGAACAGTGCCAGCAGTTTTGGCTTTACTGCCTTGCGAAGCATAATCAAAGATGGTAGAGACAACGTAGTTACACCCATCATAAAGGCTAGCATCGTTCCCAACTGTGCCCCTTTAGCCAGTAGTGCTTCCGCAATTGGAATCGTGCCAAAGATGTCAGCATACATCGGAATACCGACCACAGTCGCTAGTATTACTCCAAAGGGGTTGTTGCTTCCAAGTAGGGATACCACCCATTCTTCGGGTATCCAGTTATGGATAAATGCGCCAATTCCGACACCGATTAAGATATACGGGAAAACCTTTTTAAATGTTGATAGTGTTTGCTCCTTTGCATAAATCAACCGATCTTTTTTTGTAAGCTCAGGAGATTCAATATCAACACTGCCAGCAGATAAAATAAAGCTTTCCACATACTTTTCCATGCGCATTTTCACGATGATGGTGCCACCGACCACAGCTATGACAAGCCCGAATATTACATATAATAGGGCGACTTTTGTTCCAAATATGCTCATTAGCAGAACGAGAGAACCCAGGTCTACCATCGGTGAAGAAATCAAAAATGAAAAAGTGACTCCGAGGGGTAAACCAGCGGATGTAAAACCTATAAACAATGGAATGGACGAGCAGGAACAAAAGGGCGTTACAGTCCCAAGCAAGGCAGCAACGGAATTTGCCCCAATCCCGCGGAACCGCCCTATGATCTTTTTACTGCGCTCCGGAGGAAAGTAGCTTTGAATGTAACTGATAATAAAGATCAAGACGCATAATAGCACTACAATTTTTATAACATCATAAATGAAAAACTGAATGCTACCTACCCAGCGATTAGCAGTGTCCAGCCCAAAAGCAGACAGCATACTACCGATTAGGTCGTTAAGCCATCTCATGCCGAGAATCTGATTCTGAAAAATATCCCAGATTGTTTTTAATATTTGCATAAGTTAACCTTATTTCTGGAAACGGACAATCATATCTAAAAAACTTGATGTATAGTGTCTGAAAAAAGCCATTTTAAATAAATGGCCTTTACAGACAACAATTACTTTCTTCAGTCATAGCAATAGCATTTGGCGTGATTAGCTCTCTCAAAAGTGCCATAGCTTCTCCGCCACCCTTTTCGCTTATTTTATAGTACATCCATTTTCCTTCAGGTCTGCTGTCCACGATCCCAGACTCACAGAGAATTTTCATGTGGTAGGACAGCGAAGACTGCGGCATATCAAGCTGTTCTATCAGAACACAGGCACATTTTTCACCGCTACGAAGTAACTCAAGGATACGCAGCCGCTTTTCATCACAGAAGGCTTTGAATACCTTTACTTGATCATCATATGTGGTAACTATGTTCTCACCTCAAATCTAAAATACTTGATATGATACATTATATGCTTCAAATCCAAAAATGTCAATATGTTTTATGTGATTTGCGGCAGGCTGATTCCTCCATTGCCAAGGAAAAGCTGGGTGAGCTTGTATCACTGACATCAAGACTGAAAGCTACCATCGATGAGCTGGGTGTGAAGATTGAAGAGGTTGATGTGCATGCAGGGGATTCGCTGGAGCATGCCCATGCTTATAGGGATGTCATCAGAGAAATAAGAACTGAAAAGCTTGTAAATAAAGGGTTCCCAGACATTGATTTTTTCTCCAGGCTGTATTAAAGATAAAGCGCATCAGACAAGGCATGCACTAATATCCATGGCAAAAGTGTTCCAGTTTTTTTATAACCATATGCCAGTAAAAAACTAAACAGAAATAAATCTGCAATATTAGAAAAAGAGAGTAATAAATTACCTTCATAAATTCGAAAAAAATAATCTGGGAAATGCATTAGGCCAAAGGGGATAGCACCTATTAATAATGCAATAGGAAGTTTTTTAAAAATACTGCTAGCGGATCGAAATATAATTCCCCTATGAAAGAATTCTTCGCATAATGCAGGGTAAAGAAGGCTATAAACAAAACCCCAGACTTTTTTAATGGTGATACCACTAGTTAAGAACATAATTAAATATATACAGAGAATAGGCCAGCTTGCTCTAGCGTATCTCAGGGAAAAAAAGCCTTTAAACTGATAACCCAGCAGCTTAAATATAATAAATGGTATAAGCACATAAAACAGATTACCAAGTATTATATTCCTAATCTGTTCCGGCTGCACGAAACTTTCAATATCTGAAATGGATTGTGAGAGCCTTCCTATTATCAATGTAAGATGGTTGTATCCCGGTAGGAAAGAAAGTATGGGTGTCCCCGAAAGAATGCTCTTTCTTTGAAGATTGTCTATTATCGTTGTAAAAAGGAATAAAAAATAAACTGCAGAAGCAACCAATCCTTTTTTTGCTACCCTCGTATCAATTTGAAAAGGTTGATTTTTCTCGTCGGTATAATTTGATGTTAGGTTGATTGCATACATTCCTACAACATACATTACAACACCCATAATACCACTTCTAAACGCTATAAAATGGGATGCGCCGTAGGCCAAATTGCTGATGGCTTTGAGCAGTATATATGCAGCAAGTATGCCTGAAAATAGTAAGTTAGAAAATAGTTCATCATAAAAGATTTTGCTTTTTAGTTTAAGGTATGAAAGCATAAGCTTACTCTTCCCAAAGATCTTTTATTGCTAAATTATACTAGATTAAGAGATGTGTAAAGTATACTTAAAAAAGTTTTTTATATTTATGTTGATGGAAGGCACGCTTTACAAAATGCCAATTGTTGTATACATTTAAACGGAAAGCCAACTTTAATCAATGATAGGAGTCAATTGATTTGAGAAACGGGTTGGAGGTGAGAATATGTCAAATAATAAGTCTGTAAAAATGCTATTACCCGGGCTAGGTGTTGTATTAGGCTCTGGAGTCGGGATGCTGGCTTCGACATTGTACAGCTTCCATTTAGTGATCGGTATGATCGGTGGTGCGGCTGCGGGTTTACTGATTGGCTTGATTGCGTCAATGCTTTTTGGTAAGAGAAGTGGTACCAAGGGAAGAGGCTGAGTATGAAAAAGAAATGGACAAAGCATCTAAACATTTCTCTTTGCGTTTTTGTTTTATGTGCCATAGCATCATCATTTTGAGAAGCTGTCAATTTTGAAGGTGAATTGTGTATCATTGGGTTTGTTTTGGGCATGCGGACAAAATCTTGGACTCCAAAAGAGACGGGAGGACGTTCGCATGTATTCAAAAGAAGAGCGAGAAAAGGCGCGCAGGTTATACAACCTGCACGCGCCCACACAGCTACCGGCTCCATAATGCCGCCACAATCTGAATCTCTATCGCCAGGTTCATTGTCAAGATGCAAACTACACAAACAACGCTTCATCTGAAATGGTAGAAAAGAGCGGGCAAGTGAAGCTAAACCAATATGATATACTGCCAGTAAGAGTAGAATGTTTTATTAAAATTAACCCCAAATGATAATGAGGAGGATACGGCTTGAAGCTTGTTTCATGGAATATTGATTCATTAAATGCAGTATTAACGGGTGTTTCGGCACGAGCCGAATTAAGCCGTAAAGTGATAAATACCATTGCAGAAATTAATCCGGAAGCTATTGCCTTCCAGGAAACAAAACTGCCAGGCGATGGACCTGCTAAAAAGCAATTAGAAATATTAAATGAAATGTTCCCAAAATATGAAATTGCGTGGAACAGTTCAGTAGAACCGGCGCGCAGGGGTTATGCCGGAACCGTGTTTTTATATAAGAATAATCTTGATCCAATTGTAAGCTTCCCCAAAATCGGGGCACCCGGTACGATGGATTTTGAAGGTAGAATTATCACGTTAGAATTTGAGGCCTTCTACTTGACACAGGTATATACTCCGAATGCAGGCGAAGGCTTAAGCCGTTTAAGAGAACGGCAGATTTGGGATATTAAATATGCTGATTATCTGGAAAAACTGGATGAGGGAAAATGTGTCATTGCAGCAGGTGATTTTAATGTGGCTCATAGAGAAATTGATTTGGCGCATCCCGATAGCAATCGCAACACGGCAGGGTTTACTGATGAGGAGCGTGAAGGTTTTACCAATCTTCTAAAAAGAGGCTTTACAGATACATTTCGTTATCTGCATGGGGATGTTAAAGGCGTTTATTCCTGGTGGTCACAGCGCGTTAGGACAAGCAAAATTAATAATTCCGGCTGGAGAATTGATTACTGGCTGGTGAGCGACAGGATTGCAAACAGGGTTGTGAAATCGGAAATGATTGATTCAGGGCCAAGGCAGGACCACACGCCTATATTGTTGGAAATTGACCTGCAGGTATAAAGGAGTCAGCATCCCTGTCACAGCAGAATATCAAGCTAAGAGAATGGGGGAGCATTATGATTTTTGTATGCTATCCGAAATGCACAACTTGCCAGAAGGCTAAGAAGTGGCTAGAATCAAACGGCCTAGCCTTTGAAGAGAGACATATCAAAGAAAACAATCCTACAATTGAGGAAATAAAGGACTGGCATAAAAAGAGCGGTCTGCCGCTGAAGAATTTTTTTAATACCAGCGGAAGGTTGTATAGAGAATTGAAGCTGAAGGAGAAGCTCCCGGCCATGGGCGAGAATGAACAGTATAGACTGCTGGCATCAGACGGTATGATGGTGAAACGTCCCATTCTTATCGGTGACGGTTTTGTTCTGGTAGGCTTTAAGGAAACTGATTGGAAAGCTGCGCTTGGCAATGAATAACTGATAGAAAGCAGATCTCAATTAAAAGCGATATAATGTAAAAAATAACATGGAAGGGAGATAAAACATGAATACTAAGGTGTTTAGATATATTTCTTATGGGGTCTATATCATTACTTCAATGGATGGGGAAAGACCCACCGGGTGTACGGCCAATAGTGTCATGCAGGTTACATCTTCGCCTGCAACCATAGCTATTAGTATAAATCATGATAATTTTACTAATGGCTGTATCAAGAGAACCAATAAGTTTGCCATTTCCATCCTTTCAGAAACATCTACTCCTTCGCTTATTGGAACATTTGGTTTCAAATCAGGTAGAGACACGGACAAGTTTGATCATGTTTCTTATGAGATGAAAGAAGACCTGCCGGTGATTAAAGATTCATGTGGCTATATTGTTTGCAAGGTTATTGATAAAATGGAGGCAGCAACACATACTGTTTTTCTTGGCGAGGTAATAGATGGGGATCTATTTAGTAATCCGGGACAACCGATGACTTATGCCTATTATCATCAAGTCATCAAAGGGAAGAGCCCCAAAAATGCCCCAACTTACTTGCCTGATGAGGATAAAAAGCAAGCGAAATTTGAATGTAAGATTTGCGGGCATATTTATGAAGGAGAAAGTCTGCCGGAAGACTACATCTGTCCAATCTGCGGCCAAAATGCAGAGCATTTTAAAAAAATCGAGTAGCAATTAGCGGCCGCCAAGCAATATTCAGTTCCAATTTGGATTAATATGCCACCGTTAGAGAAATAAGACGGTAGCATTTTTTATGGCATTTATCTCAAGAGTCCAATTTGCAGTATTGTTACAGGTCATTCATGTTCTTCAGAATACAAGATTGACATAAACACTATAGAAACCAGGGCCGCGCCGGTGCGTAGAGATTTGTGTGAAGCGGTGCGAGAAAAGAGATTAAATTCCACGGAGCGTAGGTTGATGAGCCGAAGAGCGGGTGTTAGGATAGCCGTGTAAAGGAGGCGTGGGGAATGGATAGATATGTTACCGGAACCGTAATTCGAAGGCTTCGTGAGAATAAAAAGATGACCCAGGAAGAGCTGGCACAGAAGATATTTGTCAGCAGCAAGGCCATCAGCAAATGGGAGACAGGGCAAGGGTTGCCTGACATTTCACTGCTGGAACCTTTGGCCAAGGCGCTTGATATTTCGGTTATAGAACTGTTCTCGGGGGAAAGTGTTCAAAATAGGAATCGTGCATTCAACATGCACCGGGTTCACTTTTATGTTTGTCCAGCCTGTGGGAATATTATCCAAACAACTGGTGAGGCGGTGATCAGCTGCTGTGGCATCTCACTTCCGCCAGTTCAGGCAGAAGCACCGGATGATGATCATTTGCTTCATCTGGAACCAGTCGAAGATGAATACTATGTTACCGTCGGGCATCCAATGGCAAAGGATCATTTCATTTCCTTTCTAGCAGCGGTTTCAGATCAGGGTGTGCAGCTCGTGAAGTTGTATCCGGAAGGAAATGCTGATGCAAGATTTAAGATCAACTGCGTAAAATGGCTCTATGCTTACTGCAACGGAAGATAAAAAGAAGCAGGTCGAGAAGATTGAGCTTTTTAGCCGGCAAGGCGCGGTAGAAACAGAAGGCGTCGGTCTCAAGTCTTTCTGCTGTTTTGGCGGTTACTCTAACTCTCTTCCCGAGACCGGGGTCGTAAAAGGTATAGCCCGCCGGTGCTGCCGGCAGTATGGCGACAACATCACCGGATTTTGTACTGCCCAGCAGTGGGCCCGTTGTCTCCTTCCACCACTCTCCCACAAGCTCCACCCGCCGCCGCATTACCCCGGAGGGGCGAAGCATATAATCGAGGCGGGCGTTCAGATCGACAATCTCTTCAGGCACCGGGGTGACCTTTACGCCAAGCGCCTCCAGGACCGCTTCAATTGCTCCCCTGGCCATGTCTTCTTTATCTTTAAGCGCGGCCTCTTTTTCCCCGGGGCTTACTATGGAAACGAGGTCCCGGAAAGCATCGTCCATCGCCTTGTGATCGTATTCTATCCGTTTCTGTATTTGCGAATTGGCAGGCAATAACATCACCCTTGGCAGAACTGTTATAGCAACCCCAATAAACCCGGTGTCTTAATCCGTATCAGCGGCAAAATATCTGCTAATTTTCAATTAGCGCCGCATATTTTCCCTTTATTTGCATCAGCTGGTCATGGCTGCCCCTTTCTGCTACCCTGCCGTTATCCAGCACTATAATTTCGTCGCAATCGCGGATGGTGGAGAGACGGTGGGCAATAATAATCAGCGTTATTCCCCTGGCCTTAATAGCCTCCATGACCAGATGCTCCGTTTTGGTGTCCAGCGCGCTGGTGGCCTCATCCAGGATAACCACGGCCGGCTCCTGGGCCAGCGCCCTGGCAATCTCAAAGCGCTGTCTCTGGCCCCCGGAAAAGTTCTTGCCCCCTTCTCTGATCACGTGGGCATATCCGCCTTCGCGGCCCATAATATCTTCGTGGATGCAGGCATCCTTGCAAGCTGCAATCACGGTGGACTCGTCGATGGTGGGGTCCCACATGGTGATATTGTTGAAAATAGTATCTTCAAAAAGAACAATTTCCTGGTCCACAACGGCCACGGAACCGGTAAAGATGGGGCGGGCTATTTCATTTTTCGGCGCCCCGTCATAGAGAATCTCACCGGACCACGGCTGGTAAAGTCCCGAAAGCAGCTTGGCCAGGGTCGATTTGCCGCTGCCTGATGCGCCCACAAAAGCTACACTACCGCCTGCTTTTACTTTCAGGGAAAAATCTTCGATCAAGGGCTGGGCAAGCCTGTTGTAACCGAAAACAATGTTCTTTACCGTAATCTCCCCTCTAAGCCTTTCGGTTTCTTGGAGATGCAAATTGGGTTCCAGCTTATCCACAGCCGCAACATCGGGTTCATAGTTGAATACATCTTCAATGCGCTCCATCTGGGAGCGCATTTCAATGAAGGATTGGTTCACCCCGACAAGCTCATTTACAGGAGTGAGAAAGGAGGCGAGGAAACCCTGAAAGGCGAGCAGCATGCCAATGGTAAATACACCGTCCAGGATCAGGTAAACTCCGATCATGAGAACGCAGATATTGGCCGCCTCCTGTAGCAGCGGCGGGATAATATTGTAGAACTGGTTGGCCTGGTTAAAGGCAACCTGGGCATTGGTCTGCTTGGCAAAATAGCCGGCCCAGCGTTCAAAAAAGCTGTTTTCCGCTCCGGCTGCTTTAATCGTTTCAATCATTTCAAACCCCGACATGGTTACGCCTGACAGCTTGCCGCTGTCGCGCAGCATCACCCTGCTCAGGTTGACCCGTTTTTGGGAAACCAGGCGCATGGCCAGCATGTTGATTACTACTGTGACAATACCCACAGCCGATAGGATAATGCTGTATTTAAGCATTACCACGAGGTATAAGATAAGCAAGACCGTATTGAGGAAAACGGGAGCCAGCTGTCCGATGAGGGTGGAAGCTATTTGTTCATTGCTCGACTGGCGCGAGGCGATGTCTCCGGCAAAGCGTTGGGCGAAGAACTCAACGGGGAGGCGCAGGACGTGCCACATAAAGGAGGCATTGGCCTCTATGGCAAGCTTCCCTTCAATTTTCAGCCAGTAGATGCCCTGTATGGCATTGACCAGGAATTGCAGAAGGAGGGTAGCCGCCATGGAAATGATAAAGGGAAGCAGCCATTCCGGATTCTTGCCCGAGAGGATGTGATCCATGAACACCCTGGAGAAAACAGGCGTAATCAAGCCGATAGCCGCAATAAGGATGCCGGTAAGAATAACAAAAGCAAAGGCGGCCGCGGTGCCTTTTAGCCGCTTTTTGGCAAAATCCCAGACGCTTCGCGGCTTGCCGGAGGGAACAAAGTTTTCGCCCTTTTCAAAGCAGAGCGTGATCCCGGTGAAAGATCTATCAAATTCCTCCAGGGTGACCTCAACGGTACCGCGGGCCGGGTCGTTGATGACCGCCCGGTCCTTTTTAAAACCATTAAGGACCACGAAATGATTGTAGTCCCAATGAATAATTGCCGGAAGGGTTATCTCCCGCAGGGCTTCAGGTTCCATCCGGAACCCCCGGCCCTTAACCCGTAAGCCCTGGCTGCAATCAGTACATTTTTGGCATTGCTCCCGTCCCGGGATACACCGCAGTCTGCACGAAGCTGCTCCAGGGGGACCCACTTGCCGTAATATGCCAGCACCATGCAGAGAGACGCCGCCCCGCATTCGAGAGCTTCCATCTGCATGATTACCGGAACCTTAGCCACTTTGGTCATGTCCACACCGCCATATAGTGCAAATCGTTAAGTTCGATATTCTTTGCCATATTCGCTTTTTTGTTTAGCTTAAAATATTAATTCTAAAGGTCTATATTTTCTGGTCACAATAAGCATGTTGCAATATGTGCCGATGGAAAGATCTATCCGCTCACCCTTTTTGCTGGACCATTTGATCTTGTTCTGCGAATCGGGATCAATGGTGAGCGTTACCCTAACCTCTACGCTGTTTTCGGGCGGCATCAGCTCTTGAGCATATTGCATGCTCCCCACAGCCGTAAGGACATCCTTTTCTGAAACGGGATAGGTTCCGATGCTGGTGATATAGCCGTACATAAAACCATATTCTTCTCGCGGGGCAAAGTCAGGAGAAACCTGCACTTCCATGCCTTCTCGAAGCTTCCGTGCTGTAGATACGGGGACATAGCCGATAACCTGCTTGTCGTCGGCATATTTTTCTATCTTAACAATGGTGGCGACAGGCTCGTTGGGTGAAATCGTTTCGTTGGCTGTCCTGGCGGAAACTACAATGCCGGAGACCGGGGCTACGATTAATGATAAACGTTCGTATTCTCCCCTCAGCGCTTCGATTTGCGCTTCGTCAGGATCGGGGCTGTTTTTTAGCTCATTAATCTGCCTGATAAGCTCCTCCTGGGGGATAACGGCAATGATCTGTCCGGCCTGCACAAAATCGCCTGCCCGCACGCGCATATTATTAATCCGCCCGCCGGCCGGCGGAATAACTGAAGCCACGCCGTGCTGAGGGAAAATGATGCCCTTTGTCTTAACGGTGTCGGGGATGCTGCCATGAAAAGCCCAAAAGGTTACAGCCGCCAAAAGAGCCAGGCAAGCCAGGAGCACACTCCAAATCCCGGGGTGGGTTATTTTTATGTATTCATTCAAACGTTCCGGTGTGGCGATGCGTTCAAGAGAGGACTTGCGGAATAAGCCGGTTTGCATGTTTACTGCTCCTCCTGCTTCAAAGGAAGATAATTACTTGTTACTATTTATATTTTGCATGGATTTGTATTATTTCTCTACATTAACCTATTTTTCCTGCTTAAGTATAGCGGGGGAGCAGTTTTCCCTGTCTTACAGGAAAACAGAAGCCGGCAGGGTGGTAGAAGCCGGGCCGGCTGCGTATCCAGCTGTCGTGTTTAACATTGCCATCAGCCTGGGCGGCGAGTGCTTCGCCCGCCGGTAAAATCGAGGCCTTTTAAACGCGGTATTTGTACTGTTCCCGGTCTACAACCTGGATGGATGCTGCTCTGCGGCTCCCTTACCGGCACCCTGGTCCCGGAAGAGTTGTAGGGGCCGGGCATGCCCGGCCCGAGCCCAGCCGGTTAATGCAGCCAACTTTCAATTAAAGCACTCCATCATCACCGGCGAGGTAGAGGATTTTTGCCTATAACACGATATTATTGCTCTTTTTACGGTACGCCCTCGGGCGGCCCGTGGGCCGCCCCAACATTCAAATTCTCCCCCCTTTGCAAAAGGGGGGAGCGGGGGGGATTTAAATGCCGAATCCCTAACCCTTGCCTTCTCAATTGCCGGTCATATCTTGACAGAACCCGAACCTGTTTTTATTTAACCTTGAAATTGAAATATGTATCCGGGTAAGGTTCATTTTCCAGGGTATAATGCCACCATTCCTCCGGATATATTTTAAAGCCGGCGGCGACCATGGCATCGCGGAGAATATTCCTGTTTCTCTCCTGTTCTTCAGTGATCAGATCAGTTCCATGGTTGGAAATCTCGCCGAAGAAATCAAAGCCGCTTCCCATATCGAGCTCTTCATTTGTATTTTTATCCACCAGTGTCAGGTCAACGGTGCTTCCCCTGGAATGCCCCGATTTTTCAGCAATATAGCCCAGTTCAAAGAGCACTGACTTGTCCAGGTCGGGATAGAACTGCTCTTTCATCTTCACATCATCCAGGTCCTCTGCCCACCTGACAAAATGATCCACGGCCATCTGCGGGCGATAGGCATCGAAAATTTTAATATAGTAGCCCTGTTCTTCTAAAATATCTGCCGCCACTTTTAAAGCGGCAGCGGCCTCTTCTGTAAGGATTGCCACCGGCCTTTCATATCCGTCAATGCGGGTGCCCACAAAGTTATTGTCGCCGTAGTACCTGATATCAAGCTGGGCTGTCTCGATAACTTCATGCACATAGGCAAAACCCTCCGGAAGATTCGCCCCGCAGCCGGCCAGCGCCAGGACTATCAGGATTACACCGATTAGGGTAATAAATTTGGTTCTCATGGCACTACTCCTTTAATTTTTATTGCTATGTTATGGCCCTGTTTGCATTGCTCTTCTATTTTGTCTGTGCAATGAATCAGCATTTTACCAAAAAGAAACCCCAATATGGGATAAGCGATCCATGTGCATAAGGGGAACCATGAATACTCAGTTGTACCCCAGAAAAGTCCCAGAAAGAATTCAAAGCCTCTCCTTCAACATGCATGTTTTCTAGAAGCAGGTTAATCCCAGCGAAGATGGCGCCCGCCAGGGCATAGTAGCTTTCCTTAAGCTCGAGCTTTCCGGCAATTATTTTCCAGCGGCCAGGCGGTAAACCCTTCGGAGCAGTGTATCAATAGCATAAACAAGATAGCAAAACCCTTGGCCACATCCAGCTCCATTTACCTGCCTTCGTTGACCTTCTCCGGCGAAAATAGCGAATTATCCTTAATCACTTTTATTTTTTCATACTCTTTCCGCAGGCAATGTGACAAAAATATAGAAAAAGCATCTAAAAAAGAACAGGTCAGGTATAGTATAACTAATTGCCTGTCTAGCTGCAAGAATGAATCAAGGGAGCCATTTTTCAATAATTGTTCGGAAATCAAACTTTGCCGGACGGAGTACCGTTATTCCGCCAGCAGCTGGTCTTTATACTGCAGGCGGTAAAGGTCGTAGTAGATGCCGCCCTGGTTGAGCAACTCTTGATGGGAACCTGTTTCGCGAATCCTGCCCTTGTGAATTACTACTATTTTATCAGCATGCTGGATCGTAGAAAGGCGGTGGGCGACAATAATAGTGGTCCGGCCCCGGGCCAGTTTCTTTAGCGCCTCCTGGATCAGCAGCTCGGTGGCGGTATCGATATTGGAGGTGGCCTCGTCCAGGATTAAAATCCGGGGATCGTAAGCCAGCGCCCTGGCAAAAGCCAGCAGCTGCCGCTCTCCGGCGGAGAGGGTGGCCCCCCGCTCCTCAACCTGGTGCCTATACTTATCCGGCAGGCGGGAAATAAAGTCGTCCGCATGTACCAGCCGGGCGGCATGCTTAACCTGGTCCAGGGAAATTTCCTCGTTATTCAGGCTAATATTGCCGGCAATGGTATCGCTGAAGAGGAAAACGTCCTGCAGAATTACCCCAATCTGGCGGCGCAGCTCTTCTTTTTTCAGGCGGCGGATATCGATGCCGTCGATGAGGATGCTGCCCTTTTGCGCATCGTAAAAGCGGGAGAGCAGGTTGATAATCGAGCTCTTGCCGGCGCCGGTGGCCCCGACCAGGGCGACGGTCTGGTTCGGCTCTACGGCCAGAGAAACATCTTTCAGCACCCAGTTTTCCCCTTCGTAAGCAAACCAGACATTTTTCAGCTCCACCCGGCCTTTGATCTCCGGCAGCCAGACCGGCATATCCGGGTCGGAGATGATCTCGGATCTATCCAGCAGTTGAAAAATCCGTTCGGAGGAGGCCATGGCCGACTGCATCACGTTATACTTCTCTGTCATGCTGCTGATGGGCCGAAAGAATTGCTGGATATAGTTGATAAAGGCAAAGAGCACTCCAAACTGCAGGGCGCCCCGGATCACCTGCCCTCCGCCGTACCACAGCAGCACTGCGATGGCGAAGGACTGGAAGAGGTCTATGGTGGGCCTGAAAACGGCGAAGGTCCAGACTTCCTGCATGTTCGCCTGGTAGTGTTCCCGGTTAATCCGGTCGAACTGCCGGTACTGGTTTAACTGCTGGTTAAAGATCTGGATAATGCGCATGCCGGAGATATTTTCCTGCAGGTCGGCATTGATGGCGGCCAGCTTTGTCCTCACCTGGCGGTAGGCCTGCCGGGCTTTAATCCGGAAGAGAACGGTGGCTGCGCCGATCAGCGGCAGGGTGACCATGCTCACCAGGGCCAGCCTGCGGTCCATCTGCAGCATGGCCAGGAGGATGCCCGCCAGCAGAAATATATCTTTGAACAGGTTAACGATCACGCTGGTGAACATTTCGTTCAACGTTTCGGTATCGTTGGCCACCCTGGTCACCAGGCGCCCCACGGGGTTGCGGTCAAAGAAGCTCAAAGAAAGGCTTTGCAGATGCGTGAACACTTTCATGCGGATATCGTAGATGATTTTCTGCCCGGCGTATTGCAGCAGGCAAACCTGCAAGTAGTTCAGGATAAAGCCGGCCAGGATAAGCAGGAAAAAAATGAGCCCCAGCCGGTAAAGGGCGGCTATATCCCGGCCCCGCAAAAGGGACAATTGGCCGGAGTTGAGCTTAATAGCCGGAATGCTCCTTTTGCCCTGCCGCAGGACGTATGTGCTGCCGGCCGCCGCTTCCAGCCGGTATTCCGGCCCTCTTTGATCGACTGTGCCCTCAACGAGATAGTACTCCCCCCGGTAAAAAACAACCTGCCGCCGGGGCAGCTGCCGGTAAGGCCGATCAAGCTCGCTTTCTCTGATCAGCACCTCACCCTCCAGCTGCAATCCGGGCAGGGGCTCTTCTCCCGGCTCAAAGGCGACCAGGGGGATGCTGTAGGCGTTGATATGCTTGTCAATAGCTATCTCCAGGATGTAGGGACGGGCCAGCTCTACAAAGGTGATTCCCGCCAGCAGCAGAATGCAGATCAGGATGATTGCCGTGTAGGGGCGGGCAAACTCCAGGAGCCGTTTCAGCAAATTTAGATCCAGTGTTTTTTCTAGATCCTCTTCCCGGTGAAAATTATTTTGTTCGCTCATCTGCTGCTGTTTACCTTTCTTTAACTCTTTAACCTTCACTGGCCAGCTTCTCTTCCAGCTGCTGTTTTTCGTAAAGGTCGGCGTACAGCCCGCCCCGCTCGAGCAGCTCCTGGTGGGTGCCCTGCTCGACAATCTCTCCTCTTTTAAGGACTACAATTTGGCCGGCATCTTTGACCGTCGAGATGCGGTGACTGATGATAATAGCAGTTTTTCCTTTCAGGCGCGGCTTCAGCTCCAGCAGAATGGCCTCCTCGGTCTGCGTGTCTACTGCGGAGAAGGCATCGTCCAGAATGAAGATGGAAGGGTTCTTGAGCAGCGCCCGGGCGATAGAGACCCTCTGCTTCTGTCCCCCGGAGAGGGTCACTCCTCTTTCTCCCAGGACAGTATCAAACTTAAAGAGAAATTCCTCGATGTCATCGTATACCCGGGCCGCTCTCGCCGCCTTCTCAATTTCCGGGAGACTGGCCCCGGGGCGTCCGAAGGCAATGTTGTGGGCAATGGTCTTGGAGAAAAGGAAGTTGTCCTGGGGGACACAGCCGATAGCCTGGCGCAGCTGCTCCAGCGGTATGCGGTAGATATCTATGCCGTCAATAAATATGGTTCCCGGAGGAGGATTGTAAAGGCGCAGCAGCAGTGCGGCCAGCGTAGATTTCCCGCTTCCGGTAGGGCCCACTACGGCGAGGGTCTCTCCGGGTAAAAGGGAAATATTGATGTTTTTCAACACCGGAATATGAGTGCCCGGGTATGAGAAATTCAAATTCCGGAATTCTATCTTGCCGCTAATTTTCTCGACCGGCATGGCTCCGGGGCCGTCCTTTATTTCGGGCTGCTCTCCAAGGAGAACATTGAGCCGGCCCATGGAGGCGCTGCCCCGCTGGATTACATTGATGACCCAGCCGATGGCGATCATGGGCCAGGTCAGCATCTGCTGGTAGCTGATAAAGGCGACAAGCGAACCCAGCTGGAGAGCGCCCTGCATGACCATTCCGCCGCCGTAAACCAGGGCGATGATAAAGCTCAGCGATGAGATGAAGAAGACGAGCGGATCGAAGAGACCCCAGACCCTGATCAAATGCATATTGGCCAGGATATAATCGCCGGCAATGCCGGAAAATCTTTTTGTTTCCGCCTTTTCGCGGGCAAAAGCCTTGATTACCCTGATGCCGCTGATGTTTTCCTGCACTCGCTCGGATAATCGGGAGAAGGTCTCCTGCACAACCCGGAAACGAACATTGATCTGCCTGCCCAAGCCCAGCGCCACCAGGGCCAGCAGCGGCAGCGGGATCAGGGCAATCAGGGTCAACTTCCAATCAATCGTTGTCAGCATCAGGACAACCGCCATTATAGTCAAAAACACTGAGTCAACAAGCATTACAATACCGATGCCCATGGAAGCCCGGACGGCGTTAATATCGTTTGTGGCATGGGCCATGAGGTCGCCGGTTTTGCGATGGTCGTAAAAGGAGGGAGAGAGGGTTTGCAGGTGCTTGAACAGCTTGTCGCGAATATAGTATTCCAGCCGGCGCGCCGTGCCGAGAATATAGATGCGCCATAGAAAGCGGAACAGGGCCACGCCTACAGCTACAAGAACGATCAGGTTGGCATATTTCCAGATCAGGCCCGGCGTGGCTCCCTGGCTCTGGACAGTATCGGTAAACTGCCCCAGCAGCCTGGGGGTAATCATCTGGAGCAAGTCGGTTCCCAGCAACCAGAGAATACCTAAAATATAGGCCCATTTATTGGTTTTATAAAAATCCCTAAGCGTAAATAATTCTTTCATTTTATCCTGCCCGTTCTCTATGTTCACTAATCTATTTCTAAATAGAGCGGGGCGAATCCTTTAAGCAACATGGTGCCGGTTTAGCGGCGGACGGGAAAGGCCAGGGCGGCGAGGAAGACGAGGCCGGCAATGCCCATGGCGGGATAGACGGGGGTAGTGTAAAGAGGCAAATGTTACATACACGGAAAAATATAGACAGGCGACACGCCTATATTGCTGGAAATTAATTTGCAGGTATAAAGATTTAGAAAAAAGACCTGCAAAAGTGTATTTATTATGTCATAATGAAAATGTGTATAAAATGCATCCGTAAAAAATTTTATTTGAGGTTATGAAAATGATAGTTGAGTTAAAGCAAGTTAATATTGACGAAAAGGAGATTCTAGGAAATCTATTAGAAAAATACAGCTATGAATTTTCACAATGGGATAAACGTGATGTTAATAAATTAGGCCTTTATGGCTATCAATATCTTGATTACTATTGGACTGAAGATAAGAGATGGGCTTACTTTATTTTAGTTGATGATAAATTGGCCGGATTTGCTATGGTTGTTAAGATTCCCGAAGTGGATGATAGAGAGACTGATTTCCAGATGGCTGAGTTTTTTGTATTGCATAAATACCGGCGATCAGGTGTGGGAAGACAAGCCTTTTTTAAAGTTCTTGATATGCATAAAGGCAAATGGCAGCTGAAAAGACATCCTGCCAATATTGTATCTGTACTCTTCTGGGATAAAGTAATAAATGAATACACAAATGGACGATTTGAGCTTATAAAAGCATATCCAGGAACGGAATATGATGATGGCACATTAGGTGATGTCTTTTTTTTTGAGAGTTAAATAACATTAAAGAATAGCAATGAATGAGTGAGTCAAGGGGACGGTGACTTTGGCTATTGCCCGTCTGGTATGGATGAAAGCTAAAGCCGGGGGATAAATTCTAAACATTGGTACGGAAGAGGAGAGATTAAATGCTTAAAGAATTCAAGGAATTTGCAGTAAAAGGTAATGTTATTGACCTTGCAGTTGGTGTGATCATTGGCGGAGCCTTTGGCAAAATCGTTTCATCCCTTGTCAATGACATCCTTATGCCTGTTTTTGGCTTTATTTTGAGCGGGATAAATATATCAGATTTTAAATTTGTCATCAAACCGGCCAGCGGCGATATCTCCGAGGTGGCCATTCTTTATGGTTCATTCATTCAATCAATCGTTGATTTCTTAATTATTGCTTTTTCAATTTTTTGTTTTATAAAATTGCTTTCACTTTGGAAAAAGAAAGAAGAAGAACCAGAAGAGCCACCTGTTACAGATGGACCAACTCCGGAAGTTCTGCTTCTTGAAGAGATTCGCGATCTGTTGAAAACAAAACAATAAGGTGAGTCAGGGGGACGGTAGCTTTGGCTCACTTGGGCTTATGGAGAGCCAGGGCGGCCAGGAAGATGAGGCCGGCGACGCCCATGGCGGGATAGACGGTGGCGACTATTTTTGAAAATCCCATGTGGCCGGCAAAGAAGGCTCCGGTGGCGGTGAGGATCGTCAGGGCTTTAAAATGGAAGTTATTCACAGGAGCGAGGCGTGAGACAAAGCCGTAAAGGCTGCCGATGGCCGTGGTATAAACTTCGGCCACGAGGACCAGGGCATAAATCAGCCTGGCCGCGGGCGATATTCTGCCGGCAACGGCGAGCATGGGGATTTCGTAGCCGGCTGTTTCGGGAGCTCCGGCAATAAGGGCCAGCAGTATTAGCAGGGCGGAGAGGCCCAACCCCAGCGCCCCAACCAATGCTCCTTTTTTTAGCGTCTGCGGCGCGGCGAGAGTACCCATGGGCGCAAGGAGGGGGACGGACAGGGTCAGGTTATAGGAGACATAGAGGAGGCCGGAGAAGTGCCATCCGGGGAGGGCGGCGCTTTCCGGTGCGGACCAGCTTAAATTGACGGGACCGGTGCAAAGCTGAAACAAGCCCACTCCCAAAACGGCCATGATGAGAAAAGGGACCACGACGCTGATGGCATCGATTACCCGGCCCAGGCCTGCGATAACCGTAAGCCCGGCCAGCCCGGCCATGACGGCCAGGCCCGAGGATGCCGGCAGGCCGAATTCCTGCTCAAAAACCGCGCCTGTTCCGGCCACCATGGCTGCCAGGATGCCGAATAAAAAGAGGGTAATTACAAAATTAATGGGCGGACCGAGCAGGCGCCCGCCAATGGTATCTATAAGCTGCCTGTAAGATCCGCTTCCTGTGCGGGAAGCGGTAAGCATAACTTTCATGCCGAGAACAAAAAAAAGAAATGTCGCCAGGGCCAGGCCGGCAATTCCCCACAGTCCGAAATAACCGAAAAACTGGAGTATTTCCCGCCCCGAGGCAAAACCTGCCCCGACCACGGTGCCGATATAAACTGAGCCCACTTGTAGAGCGAAAATTTTCTTCTGCGCATCTTTTCTGCCCATGTTAGATCATGTGATCGCCGCGGTGAAAAAATGCCATTTATTTGAGAGAAAGATGCTTGTTGTAATAGAGCCGTTCCCCGCCGGCATATAAAAAAGAGAGCGGGGAGGGCTTTGCGATTGAAAATAAACTGGCTTATATAAAAGTGCTTCTGGCGGCCGTGATCTGGGGCACCATGGGCGCCTTCGCCCGCTGGAGCGCGCTTAGCCCCCTGGAACTCTCTTTTTTCCGCCTGGTGTCGGCTACTCTCGCTCTCTTTTTCCTTCTGCCCCGGGAGCAGCGCTTCTCCTATTTTTATTCAACAGAGTATGGAAATAGACCATGTCAGCCGCGGCGACGGTTAAAAGGAAAATAAAAAAAAGCAGTGCCAGGAAAGTTTTATTCCGGCGGTTTCCTTTAAATGAAAAGAGAGCCAGCTCCATAAAATCACCTGTAACATTATATCGGCGGCAAGGAAGGAATATGAGATGCCCACGGGCAGGCGAGCGGAAGGCCTGAGAGTAAGGCTGCTTCGGGAACCAATTCAGGGTGAAGAATGTCTACAGAAGTAGAAGGTATCCAGAACATAAATAAATAAGGGGTGTTCTAGGTTGAGAAAAATAGTTGCCGCATTACTGGTCGCATTTATCCTGGGCAGCTCTATTCCCAGCGGCCTGGCACAGGACTATCACCGGCAGGTTTTGGAATACCTGGCCGGGCAGCTGCAGGTGGGGGAAGAAGATATTCATCTTGAAGGCAACTTGATGGAGCTGCCGCTCAGTGGAGAACAGCTCTGGGCGGGACGGTATTTCCTGAAAGAGGAGGGGGGAGAAGCGGGCAGTGATCCGGCTGCCGGGGAGGGAGAAGTTCCTGGTTCTGCCGGCAACTATGACACCGGAGATGCGTCGGACCCGGACGGCAGCGTCTCCAGCGGCCCACTAATGGGAACGATTTTTCTGCGCGTTAAAACAGGCGAGATCTTAACCGCTGAAGAGTCGGCGCTTCTTTTTGAAGAAGAGCGCAAGCTGGAGCAGCAGGAACTGGAACGCCTGGGCGAGGAAGCGGGAATCATCTCCCCTTATTTATACCGCCAGCTGATCAACGCGCCTCCGGACCAGAAATTCATAGTAACCATCTGGCTGAAATATGTGGAGACGGCGGCCATGCGGGAGGCGATGGAAGAGGTTTACCGGGAATATCCGGAGTTCCCCGGGGGTGAAGTTCCGCCCTCATACGGCCGGACAGAGCCTGCCGATGCCGGCGCCGGCGATTCCGGCGGGAGCGCCGAACCCTATCCGCCGCCGGCCGATGGCGCTGCCGGAGAAATTGAGCCCGGTTATGCTGGTGATTCTGCTGAATTTAGCATCCTGCCCTATCCTGATGAGAAGAAGGAGGCGGAAGAGAGTCCCGTTGAGGATCCGGCGGTTCCGCCGGAAGGAATGCCACCCGATATGATTGATCGCGACTCAGTCGACTGGAGCCGCTATGAAGAGATGCAGAATAGACTGGCCGAAATCAGGCTGCAGGGCTACCAGGAAAGCATGGCCCGGCTGGCCGGCGACCTTGCAGCGATGAACGTATCCTATGAAATTCTGGGCGGGGGCGCTGCGGTAAGCTGCGAACTGACGGCTGAACAGGCCCTCTCGCTCAAGGATAAAGATTATATTGAATCTATTGGCGAGGAGATTATAGTTGAGGAAGACGGCCGTGAGGCGGGCATAGCCCGGGATCTCGCGTATGCAGCTGATGATGGCGCTTTAGAAAAAACAGGGAGGCCGGTTTACTGGGCGTTTGCCGCGGCCCTGCTTCTGCTCGCCTGTGCGGGCGGCTACGCCATTGTCTACAAAAAACGCAAGGCATTAAAAGAACAATAATTCCGGGGTGTTACAATATCTTTTCACGTGGGATAAACGGGTTTGCGAGAGATGTAGGGGCGGGCTTCCACGCCCGCCCGCTGTAAGTCACGCAGCTCAGTGAGTAATTTCTTGCCTCTTCCTGCTTCCGCCTTCCTGTAGTGGCGGGCTTCCACGCCGCCTATGAGATTGCTTCTTAAATTTTCCACCCCTTTAAGAAGTTTAATTTGAGCCCCTCTTTGAAACAGACCTCTAAGAACTACCCCCTTGTAATAGGCTTCTATGGACTCCCTCCTCTGCAAAAGGGGGGCCGGGGGGGATTTAAAAAAACATTAAACCTGGCGTGGATTGGCAGGACGGGAAAAGCAAAATCCCCCTAAGTCCCCCTTTAAAAAAGGGGGATTTTAAAACCTGAACCTATGCATTTGGGGCTGCCTGTTGCCATTCTGACCAGCTTATTGTCAACCTGAGGGCAAAGCCCGAAGGAACCCTGTTGTTTGGCGGCAGCCCGGTTTGGAGATCCTTCGCTTCGCTCAGGACAAGCTCCCCCCTTTGCAAAAGGGGGGCCGGGGGGGATTTAAAAAAACATTAACCCTGGCGTGGATTGGCAGGACGGGAAAAGCAAAATCCCCCAAAATCCCCCTTTAAAAAAGGGGACTTTAAAACCTGAACCTATGCATTTGGGGCTGCCTGTTCCTTCTGCCAGCAGCATTTCTGACCTGCTTTTAAGAATGCTCCCGCGCTGCTCTTGTCAACGCCTCCATGTTTAGAATCCGGAAGGTGGCCAGGTGGTAGTCAATAATGCCCTCTCTTTTCATGCGCTTATTTCCCGGGAAAGGGAGGGGCGGGAGACAGATAAAAAATCGGCCGTCTCGTTGCGGTTAAAAGGGAGGGTAAAGGTGCTCTTTTTCTCCTGCCGGTACTGATCCAGCAGGAAGGCGCTGATCCGCCCGCGCATGCTCTTTATGGTGAGGTAGTTTACTTTTCGATTCAGCATCAGCGCTTTCTCCGAAACGATCCGCAGCATGTTGTTGATTAGATCGTAGTGCCGCTTGCAGCTCCGGGCGCAGCTTCCCACAATTCTCTCCCGCGGCAGGAAGATTGCCACCGCGGCTTCCTGGGCCTGCACCGTGGCCGGCCACCGCGGCTTTTCTGTAAAGGCGGCGATTTCTCCGAAAAGATCCCCCGGCTTTAAGATGCTCATCACCACCCGATCGCCGCCGGCGCTCTCCTTAATCACTGCCGCTCTTCCCCCAAGAATCACGCCGATCCCCTCCAGGGGCGCTCCCGCCGTGGCGATAAAATTGCCTTTGCGATATGTAACTTCCCGCGGCTGCAGGCAATGAAGCATGCCGGGCAGCTCTTCACTGTCGATGCTTTTAAAGAGGGGCGATCTTAAAAGAGCATGCGTAAAGTTTTCTTCTATGTTAATCTCCTCCCGCATCATTTTGTAGCCCAGGCTACCGATCTGATGAACCGATCTTACTATACTGGAGGTGCAAGGGCAAGAAAAATGAAGGGAGGAGTTCTCATGAAAAGAAATATCATTAAGATTGACGAGGAGAAATGCAACGGCTGTGGTCTCTGTGTCAGCGCCTGCGCAGAAGGGGCGCTGCAAATAGTGGACGGCAAGGCCAGGCTCGTTTCCGAATCCTACTGTGACGGGCTGGGCGCCTGCCGGAATGCCCTACCGGGGCGATTAACATCGAGGAAAGGGAGGCGGCCCCCTTTGACGAGGCGGCGGTGCAAAAGCACCTGGAGAGCAAGAAGCGGGAGGAAGAGCATACCGGAAATGGTGCTCTCTGCCCGGAATCGAACCTGGACTGCGGCTGCCGGGGTACCGAGGTGCGGTCGCTCCAGCCGGCGGTGCCTTTTGAGGAGAGCCCTTCGCCGGCGACTGCCGTTTCGCAGCTGCGGCAGTGGCCCTGCCAGCTGCGGCTCGTTCCGGTCAATGCGCCCTTCCTGGATCGTGCCCACCTGCTCATCGCCGCCGACTGCACTGCTTATGCATATGCCGGGATCCATGATCATTTCATGCGCGGTAAGATTACCCTCATCGCCTGCCCCAAGCTGGATGGCTTTGATTATGCGGCAAAGCTGGCTGATATATTGAAGCAGCACCAGATCAAAAGCATAACCGT
>Ga0208693_1000809_pt1 | contig 23904 bp, 19 predicted proteins | sample AD_UKC071_MetaG_FD_184438 | JGI IMG/M metagenome (GOLD analysis project Ga0208693, IMG submission 184438) | Active sludge microbial communities of municipal wastewater-treating anaerobic digesters from USA - AD_UKC071_MetaG (SPAdes) (version 2) | ecosystem: Engineered > Bioreactor > Anaerobic >... | reverse complement strand
CCTCGGGCAAACCTCATGCAGGTTCAAGCTGCAAGGAGCCCGGATCTACCGGCTGTGTTCGTAATCAGGAAAGGCGCTACTGGTGACATCCTGGCCGTAGTAGAGAGAGCAGGAGCGTTTCAGCCTGCTGTGGTGCAAGTAAGCGGCACAGGCGAGTTAAGGACCATACGAGCGTTCCTGACAGATAGCCTGGATCCTGTGGATGCCTATGTTACGATCGGTGGCGTAGCTTACCAGCTCCAAGGAGGCATGATTACCGTGCCCCGTCCTCCAGCGGAACACGGAGAATATGCAATACCTGGGAACAGGGGCATGCTTCGGTTCGGGAGCAAGCGAGAATTGTAAGATACAATACCTAGAACAATACCATAAGCACATTCGACAAGCACATTCGGCGTTGATGTTGGGGTGTGCTCCAGAGGAGTGTAGAACATGCTTGGAAACACGAAAAATCTTCGCAGAAATGTAATCATTGTTTTGCTCATTGCAACGCTCATATGGAGCACAGCTGCGCCTGGGTTTGCACAATCCCAGGTGCAAGAGAATAAACCTGACACCTTGCAGGTTGAGCTGCCTGCAGATGAAGCCGGCCTATTTGAACTGTTCCAGCAGATAAAGGACACCATCCTCCTGCTGTATCCCAACCCGGTGGATGTTGAAACTCTTTATCAAGGAGCCATGAAAGGCCTCCTGGAGGCCCTTGGTGACCCGTATTGCGAGTTCTTAGATGAAGAGCAGTTTGAAGCCTTGTACGAGGAACTGGAAGGCGAATTCAGCGGCATAGGTATTACCATACAACTGATCAGCGGCAATATCACCGTGGTGAGCGTGTTCAAAGGCTCACCGGCCCAAAGGGCTGGGATCCTGCCCGGAGATGTGATTGTCAGGGTGGATGATACCGATGTCCAGGGTAAGAGTTTGCAAGCTGCCTCTGCTCTACTGAGAGGCGAACCTGGAACGCGGGTTGTAGTTACAGTGTTCCGGCCTCGCACAGGCGAAACCCTGGTCATGCCTATAATCCGCGCACGGATCTCGGCACACCCGGTTGAAATGGAAGACCTGGGCGATGGGATGTACTACATACGGATAAGCCAATTCACATCGACCACAGGCAAGAATTTTGCAGTGCTCATGGAGCACATCAGGCGACAAGGGGGCAAAGGGCTTCTCCTCGATCTTAGGGACAACCCGGGCGGGCTCTTGGACGCAGCGGTTGAAGTGGCCGGCGAGCTGGTGCCCAGAGGGTCCATTGTAGAGCTCAGGCGCAGACAGTTGCGGCAGGTAATACGCAGCGATAAGGACAGGGAGCCCTTCCCAACCGTGATACTTGTAAACGGGGGTTCAGCCAGCGCATCTGAGATAGTGGCGGGGGCTGTGAAAGACAGAGGCAAAGCCATATTGGTAGGGGAACCCACATTCGGCAAAGCCAGTGTACAAGCTATGTTTCCCATTGAAGGCATCGGAGGTTTCAAGCTCACCGTGGCTGAATACTTCACCCCGTCGGGTACCCAGATATCAGGCGTGGGCATCAAGCCCAACCTGCTGGTAGAACAAGAGTACGTTAGGCTTCCTGGTGCTGTGGTATACACCCGGGACATGAAAAGGGGAACCGTAGGGTTGGATGTGCTGGCGCTCCAGGAGGCCCTGGAGTTTCTGGGCTACAACCCCGGACCGGCAGACGGCATCTTCGGTCCCCAGACAGAGGCCGCGGTAATCGCTTTCTTGAAGGACTACGGAAGGCAATACACCGGCAGCGTGGGCCAATCAGAAGTTTCCGCGATAAACGGTGCGGTATCCGATAAAGCCGTAAACCTGCCCGACAACGTGCTAGAAGAAGGGAAACAGCTCTTGAGACAGTGGATAACCATGCAGTGACCTAGACCTTATCGGTGCACGCCTTGCCCATATATGAAGCCCGGATTCGCTCCGGGCTTCTCTGTGTTCATACACAAAAGCTTGGCTGCGCTTGCCTGTTTGGGCACTGAGCTTACTTGCTTATGCACTGAGCCCACTTGCTTAGGCATTGCAGTGTGTTGCAGTCTCCGGAATACCCGTCTGCCAAGCTTCCAAACCGGTTGCCATCCTCATCCATTTGCCTGTAACATATTGGGTGAGGCCATCCCTGGCCACAAGCCCCGCCGGATTATCAGCCCAAGGAGTGATTTCCATGGATAAACCCGCATCAGGCAATGACAAGCCCATCGAAGCCCTCTTGCGGATAAGAGTGAGCCAGGCCGATGCCCATTACGGCGGCGGGCTGGTGGCAGGCGCCAAGATTATGGAATATTTCGGCGACGTAGCCACAGAACTCTGCATCCGCAGCGACGGCGACGAAGGACTCTTTGCAGCATATGAAAGCGTCGAGTTCAAAGCACCTGTGTACGCAGGAGACTTCCTCGAAGTACGAGGCCGCATTGTGAGCAAGGGCAGGCGGTCCAGGAAAGTTGAGCTGGAAGCGTACAAGGTGATTACGCCCGAATACCACCGAGGCCCGTCAAAGGCCAGGGTGCTGGAAGAGCCTATCCTGGTTGCCACGGCCAAGGGCACCGTCGTAATCCCCAAGGAGTGACCGGCCGCTAAGGTTTTGGGGAGATTGAGCGAATATAGAAGGGAGGGGAATCCGGATGGATCCATTGATAATTACCGTTGCCCCGGTAGGGGCTGAAGTTACCAAAGAGCACAACCCCAACGTGCCTTACACCCCGGAAGAAATCGCCGAAGAATGTTACAGGGCTTGGAACGAAGGGGCAAGCATCGCCCACATCCACGCAAGAAACCCAGATGGCACATCCACCCAGGATCCCGACGTATATGCCAGGATCATCGAACTGGTAAAAGCCAAGACCGACCTTATCATCCAGGTATCCGTGGGCGGGGCGGTAGGCATGACCGTAGAGGAACGGGTAGGCCCTGTATCGCTCAAGCCTGAGATGGCAACACTTACATGCGGTACATGCAATTTTGGCGACGACATATTCACCAACGCCATACCGGACATTGAGTTTTTCGCCCAAGCCATGAAGCAACACGGGGTCATGCCCGAGTTTGAGATCTTCGAGGCAGGTATGATCGAAACCGCCAAGCGGCTTGCCAAGAAGGGCTTGGTGGAACTGCCCGGCCACTTTGACTTTGTCATGGGTGTTCCCGGAGCCATTTCAGGCGACCCGCGGAACCTTATGCACCTTATATCCATGCTGCCGGAAGGTTCAACCTGGACCGTGGCTGGCATAGGGCGGCATGAACTTCCCCTGGGTGCCATGGCCATAGTGCTCGGCGGGCACGTGCGTGTAGGATTCGAGGATAACGTCTATTATTCAAGAGGGGTAAAGGCTGAGTCAAACGCACAACTGGTAGCCAGGATGGCAAGGCTGGCGAATGAACTGGGACGTCCTGTGGCTTCGCCGGATGAAGCCCGTAAAATCCTCAGGCTGCCACGCAAGGCGTAGTGTCTGAGCGGAACAACATACACAGAAGCAGCGGCTATACATAGATGGACCACAATACATACATGAAAAACATGCTAAAGACACATATTTATCAGAAAGAGGTGTACCTCGTATGCAGCTGTTTTTGGACACGGCAAACATAGACGAAATCAGGGAAGCTCTTAGTTGGGGGGTTATCTCAGGCGTCACGACTAACCCCAGCCTGGTCGCCAAAGAGGGGCGGGATTTTAAGACCCTGGTCAAGCAAATCTGCGAGATGGTGCCCGGTCCCGTGTCGGCCGAAGTGCTGAGCCTGGATTTTGAGGGCATGGTGGAAGAAGCCAGAGACCTGGCAAGCATCGCGCCTAATGTGGTAATAAAGATTCCCATGACCAAAGACGGGCTCAAAGCGGTCAAGGTGCTGTCCCAAGAGGGGATTAAGACCAATGTCACTTTGGTGTTCTCAGCCACCCAAGGGCTTCTGGCAGCCTTGGCAGGCGCTACATACGTAAGTCCCTTTATAGGCCGGCTCGATGACATCAGCAACGAGGGAATGAACGTGGTAGAGGACCTGGTGGTACTGGTGGAAAACTACAACCTCCCAACCAAGGTGATCGCGGCGTCAATACGCCATCCAATGCACGTGCTTGAAGCTGCCAGGGTTGCTTGCCACATTGCCACCGTTCCGTTTAAGGTGCTTGAGGCGATGCTCAACCATCCCCTTACCGATATAGGGATAAAGAGGTTCTTGGACGACTGGGCAAAGCTCCAGGCGGGCAAGTAGCGGAAGGCTAAAGCCAAATGCGCAAGAGTGCAAGAGCGGTCGACACACTAGGGACTGAGACACTTTTGGACTGAGCGGCTAATACAGGGGTTGACAGGAAGGTTAACACAGACGCTGACGACGCTAGCGAAGAGGCGAAGAAGAGGCCAGAAAGAGGCTAATAGGCTAAGTGGAAAGGGCCCACCGGTGGTCGTGGGCCCTCCGAGCACGGTTAAGTTCGCATCGCCACGTAAAGCAAGCGTTTTCCCCACCAGGGGCATCTTGATTAAATCTCGTACGTATGATAGTTTCAGATAGGAGTAAAGAGCTTAAGTCTTCACTGGCGCAACCCTCCATTTAATAATTGAATCTCTTGAATTCCGGAAGGCCAACTGCATGCTCATGCATGAAAATCCGTGTTTCTCGAGAGAAACTTCCAAATTCGCCAGGTTAGTAGGAGAGTGTGTTGAGTATGAGCGAAGATGTTGTTCACACCAAAGAACTGCAGACACAGGCCGAACTTGAGACTACCCCGGATGGTACAGCAGACCAGGAGGAAACCAAGGCTTCTGCAAAACCCCGGAGGCGCAGGACGACTAAGAAAACCGCTTCAGCTGCTGCTGAAGTTTCCGCAAAAGACGGAGAACAAGATGAGAAGCAGGTAGAAGGGCCCGCGGAAAACAAGCAGGCAGAAGCTAAGCAGGCAAAGGATACGCAGACAAAGGATAAGCAGGCAGAGGATAAACAAGCAGACGAGAAGCGGGAAGAGGCCAAAGATCAAACAGAAACACCTGCGGAAGAGCCGGAAAAACCCAAGCGGACCCGGCGCACACGCAAGAAAAAGACTGCAGAAGAAGCCGAGACCCGGGAGACAACCCCCGCACCCCAACCTGCTGAGATTTCCCAGTCCGGCGGCGCTGAGGGTGAAGGCGAAGCTTTAGGTGAGCAAGCGGGCGAACCCGAAACTGAAAGGGAAGATGATGATGAGAAACTTGAAGGCGTGTATAGCTCGGAAGCACCGGAAGCAGGTGAACTTATGACCGAAGTCAAACTGCTCGAGGAACCCGCAACCCACGCTGAGACAGCTGTTGACACTACCGTAGAGCAACCACTCCAGGAGCAAGCTGAACCTTACCAGCCTAGTTCCGCCGAAGCCATCGTATCAGATGCCCCATCTGTAGCCAAGGCACCTGCACGGGTAGCCACAAAACCCAAACCCGCAGGCCCTACCATGGGTGAACTTGAGAACATGACCCTGGTGGAACTCCACAAGGTGGCGCGGGAGCTTGGCATTGTAGGTTACTCAGGTTTCAGGAAGAAGGAGCTGATCTTCGAAATCCTCAAAGCCAGAACCCAGGCCGGCGGACTTATCTTCGCCGAGGGGCTGCTTGACATCCTGAGCGAAGGCTACGGCTTCCTAAGGCCGGCGTTTTACTTCCCGTCAAGGGACGACATCTATGTGTCGCCCTCCCAAATCAGGAGGTTTGACTTAAGGACCGGCGACCTGGTGACAGGGCAGGTCCGACCTCCCAAAGACAATGAGCGGTACTACGGGCTGCTCAGGATAGAAGCAATAAACGGTCAGGATCCTGATCTGGCCAGGGAGCGACCTAACTTCGAAGGACTCACTCCTGTGTTCCCTGACGAGAGATACAAGCTGGAAACCGACCAGCATGAGTATTCAGGCAGGCTCCTGGACCTTGTGGCACCCATTGGCAAGGGGCAGCGAGGGCTTATCGTATCCCCGCCCAAAGCAGGCAAAACGGTGCTGCTTAAGAAGATCGCCAACGCCATTACCAGGAACGCCCCTGCAGCCTATCTCATGGTACTGCTCATAGACGAGCGGCCTGAAGAAGTCACCGACATGCAGCGGTCGGTAAGAGGCGAAGTGATCGCGTCTACCTTCGACGAGCCCCCTGAGAACCACGCCAGGGTTGCCGAGATGGCGCTCGAGCGTGCCAAGCGGCTTGTTGAGCAAGGCCGCGACGTGGTGATCCTGCTTGACAGCATCACCAGGATGACCAGGGCATACAACCTCATCGAGCCGCCTTCAGGCAGGACCTTGACAGGCGGTATGGATCCTGCGGCGTTCCACAAGCCCAAGCGGTTTTTCGGCGCCGCCCGGAACATCGAAGAAGGCGGAAGCCTCACCATCCTGGCTACATGCTTGATAGACACAGGCAGCAGGATGGACGACGTGATCTACGAAGAGTTCAAGGGCACAGGCAACATGGAGGTCCACCTGGACAGGAAGCTCGCCGAGCGCAGGATCTTCCCGGCAATCGACATCAAGCGGTCGGGTACCAGGAAGGAAGAACTGCTCCAGTCCAGGGAAGAGCTTGAGGCAATGTGGCTGTTCCGCAAGATGACCAACGATATCGAGCCTGACAAGGTGCTTGAAGCGCTCATCGATGTTTTGAGCAAGACCAAGAACAACAGAGAGACCTACTCTGTGATCAGGAAGCGCCTTGCCCTGGCCCGCTAGTGACTGCTAGGCAGCCATATGCTAGCAATATGAACGGACTAGGGATATAATCCAATTCGTAGAAAGCAATGCAACAGAGGAGATTGTCCATGGGAATTTCCGATCTGCACATGCACTCTTCTGCGTCCTATGACTGTTTTACGAGCATATGGGACATGTGTGAACGAGCTGCGGCTCTGGGGTTAGAGGCAGTGGCGTTTACCGAGCATGTCGAGCTCAACCCTGAGGAGTTCCCCCGAAACCCATTTGATTATCACAAGGCCAGGGAAACCTGGGAGAAGGTGCAGGAGGCGTACCGCGGCACGCTTGTGGTGCTGTTTGGGGCGGAAGTGACCTACTGGCCCCACCTTGAGGATGAAATCGGCCGGTACCTTGAGGACCATCCGTTTGATATTGTGATGGGTTCTGTGCACCAAGCCCCGGTTATCGATTTCTGGCACGAGCGCAACGCCAGGATAGTTAAGGCCAATCCCGGCATGGCGCGGGAGGCGCTCAAGGTATACCTGTCCCATACTGAAAAGCTTGCTTCGTCGGGCCTATTCGATGTAGTGGGCCACTTTGGGGTGTACGAACGGCGTATGCCAGGCATATGGCCGGAGATTTTCGGCGATGAGGAACTGGAACCCCTGCTTATTTCCGCCTTGGAAGCCATAGTCCAAAACAGCAGGCTTGAGGTCAATGCGGCAGTGCTCCATAAACCAGGGCACTTCCCTGCGCCCAGGGTGGAAGTGCTGAAGCTTTACCGGGAAATGGGCGGGCTGCCCCCTGTGTTTGGTTCAGATGCCCATCATGCGCCTGCAGTGGGCGCAAACTGGCATATGGCGCGAGAAGTAGTCCGCCAAGCGGGGTTTAGCGACTTTGCCCATTGGAGCGAGGTGCTCAATCCCAACGGCCCTTCGTACCGGGCTGTGCAGCAGGGTACCCTGGGTAAGCTGTCTTAAATGGGCCGGCCTGGCCGGGCCTCAGGATGTACTGCTTTCCCTGCCGTAATGTCCAAGAACCAAGCACTTGGCAAGATCTAGTGCTTGTTTTGGGGTCTGTGAGGGAGCACAGCCGATGACAGCCGGAGACAACAAGGGACAGCAGGGGGAGGCAGGGGGTGGCAGGGGATGGCAGGAGACGGCAGAAAATGGTGTATGTGGTGTACCGTTTTGGTTGTTATAGGACCGCCAGACCCTGAAAATGGTGTACGTCGTGCACCATTATACTGGAGGACATCCTGGAAACGCGGATGATTGGTGCATATGGCGCACCACTTCACTGGAAAACATCGGAAAACATCCCGGGAACGCGGTTGATTGGTGCACAGAGTGCACCAATTTCCTCGAAAACCGCTTGGAAATCTAGCCGATTGGTGCACCTGGTGCACCGTTTTTGTGGAAGTACCGTGAGAAAAGGTCAGGATTGGTGCATATGGTGCACCATTTTGGTTTCGAGAGGACAGGAAATCGGAAAAAATGGTGCACATAGTGCACCATTTCCGCTCTCCTGCTGCGGAAAACCCAGGAATCGGTGCACGTGATGCACCATTTCGGCGGTTAGGATAGCGATCATCACAAAACTTGGTGCACGAGATGCAGCATTCATCGCTACCATACTAAGCCTCATGCCAGGCATATAGGCGGTTCTCCTAGCTAGAGACACATTCTCTGTCCGCTTACAGGGTGACAATCTCACCGGCAGATAACACTGAAACCGCGGCAACTTGAGATTGCCGGTAAGCCATGCTATACTTTTTCTGTTCAGAACGAAACGTGTTGGGGCTATTTTTGACAAGTTACGAGGTGATTAAGGTGAAGCCCGGTATTCATCCTGAATACAACAAGACCACAATAACCTGCGCCTGCGGTGCAGTTTATCATGTCGGGTCTACCAAGAAAAATATCCGTGTAGAGATTTGCTCCAAGTGCCATCCCTTCTGGACAGGCATGCAGAAGATCGTCGACACTGCAGGCCGTGTCGAGAAATTCAGGAGAAAATATGGTTACTTGGAAGGCGAAGCTGTACCTCAATCAGAAGCCAAGAAGGCCGACGAGAATCAAGCCGAAGCACATTAGCGATACACACCGGTAGGGCAGAATTTCCTTTGGGAGGATTTCTGCCTTTTTATTTGTACTGGGTTGTTTGTGTCAGCCCGTCGCCTGAGTCATACGATGTAGATGGTTTGATATGGCAAGTCAATGGAAGATCTGGTGCAAGAAACCACCTGTAATGGAGTTTGCGCTGCCCGGCAGGCAGCCCGGTGATCTGATACGATAGAGGTGCTCGGACGACACGTTCAATCGGCGCGTGGCAACCGGGGTGATGCCTCTGGGTTCAATTCATTCTACTCCTTGGTATCAGCTTAGACAGCAGCCGGTATGACATAAGCCCGAGGCAACCGAGGCAACCGAGCGGCGTATACAGTGTTCGGCCTAAAACACAGAGAGGCTGTGAGTTAAGTGGAAGTATCTTACGGTGGGCAGGCGGTAATTGAAGGCGTGATGATGCGCGGGCCTAGGCATATGGTCTTGTCGGTAAGAGGCCCCGACGGCAAAGTGGTATCTTTGACCCGGCCGTTGGACAGTCTGGCTCACCGGAGCAAGCTTGCCAGGTTGCCCATAATCAGAGGAGCGGTATCCCTGTGGGAGTCTCTTTCACTGGGGATACAGATGCTTATGAAATCAGCAGAGATCGCGGCGCCTGAAGAAGAGCAGCCTTCGGAAAGGGACTTGTCCCTGGCAGTGCTGTTTGCCCTTGTAGTTGGTATCGGCCTGTTTATCGCGATTCCTACTTATATAACCCCGTGGCTCATGGGGGTATTAGGCATATCAGGCAGGGCTTGGGCTAGCTCCATCGAGTCAGCGTTCAGGTTGGTCATACTGTTCATCTACGTGGTATCGATTAGCAGGATGGAAGACATCCAACGGGTGCTTGAGTATCACGGTGCAGAGCATAAGGTCATTTGGGCGTATGAGAAGCATGCTGACCAGGTGGAAGGGCTGCTCAAAAGCGGGTCAGAGGACAGAGTTGCTGAGGATATCCCTGCAGGAGAAGGGTATGCGGAACGTCGCGGCCTGGGTGGCACCGGTCCGGATGGCCAGGGTCCGGATAGCCACGATCCGGATGGCCGCGGTCCGGTGCTCAGGATGGATGTAAGCGGCTCACAGGCAAACGTGCAGGCTGCCATCGAATTTCTGGTTGAGAAAGCGGCCGATGAGACTACCTTGCATCCCAGGTGCGGGACGAGCTTCTTGTTCATAGCGGTGCTGGTTACCTGGATTGTGTTCCTGTTTGTGAGTCCTGCGAATCTCATCTTACGGATGGCAACAAGGCTCGCCATGCTCCCTGTTATCGCCGGGCTTGCATACGAGGTGCTCAAGAATTCATCCAAGCGGGAAGGGCTGCTATGGGACATAATCAAGGCGCCAGGGATAGCCATGCAGAGACTTACCACCAGGCAGGCTGACAGGGACCAGCTGGAAGTGGCCGCAACCAGCCTTGCTTTGCTTATACTTGCCGAATCTGATTCCGGCGACACTAACTGATCTAGGAGAAAGCGCGTCCAAAACAGAGTGCGAGACACAATAAACAGAGCGTTAAGAACCACTGAGGTACCAGAGCGTAACAAAGCAAGAAGCGCATAGTCGGGTCAAAGGCCGAGCCAAAGATTGAGCCATAGATAAAGCCAAAGACAGAGCCAAAAAGATGGAGCCAATGAGAGGGGTGAACCTGCATGTCTGTTGGTCAGACCGGTGGCGCTGATTTGACCGCCAAATTGGACTTGATCGTGGAAAAATATGAAAGCATCGGGAAGCAATTAGAAGACCCTGAGATATTTTCGGACATCCGCAAGTACACTGAACTGGCAAAGGAGAGAGCCCGCCTGGAAGAAATCGTCGAAAGGTACAGGCGGTATCTCCAGGTGAAGCAAGGTATTGAAGACAGCCTCGAGGTGCTTGCCACCGAGCAAGACGAGGATATGAGGGCCCTTTTTGAGGAGGAACTCCAGGCGCTCAGGCAGGAGCAAGAGGAGCTGGAAGTTCAGCTCGCCCGGGACCTTATCCCGAGGGATCCCAACGACGACAAGAGCGTGATCTGCGAAATCCGGGCAGGCACAGGCGGGGAAGAAGCGGCGCTGTTTGCAGGGGACCTGTTCCGCATGTACGGCCGCTACGCCGAGTCCAAGGGCTGGAAGGTTGAAGTGCTGTCGTCAAGCCCCACAGATTTGGGGGGCTTCAAAGAAGTGATCTTTGCCATAGAAGGCGATAGGGCTTACAGCAGGCTTAAGTATGAAGCCGGCGTGCACCGGGTCCAGAGGGTGCCGGCTACCGAGTCAAGCGGGCGGATCCACACCTCTACTGCAACCGTGGCGGTCTTGCCCGAAGCCGAAGAAGTAGATGTGGTTATAGATCCCAAAGACATCAGGGTGGACACCTTCTGTTCGTCGGGCCACGGCGGCCAAGGAGTCAACACCACCTACTCGGCGGTCAGGATTACCCACCTGCCTACAGGGATTGTCGTGAGCTGCCAGGACGAGCGTTCCCAGATTCAGAACAGGGAAAGGGCCATGCGCGTGCTGCGTTCCAGGCTCAAGGCGCTCATGGAAGAACAACAGGCCCAGGAGATCAGCCAGGCCAGGAGGTCCCAGGTGGGCACCGGCGAGCGGTCAGAAAAGATTCGTACGTACAACTTCCCTCAGAACAGGGTGACTGACCATCGTATAGGGTTGACTACCCACAAGCTTCAGCAGGTTCTCGACGGAGAGCTGGATGAGATAATCGATGCCCTTGCCTTCAGCGATGAACAGGCGCGGCTTGCCGAGGCGACAAGCTAAACCGGGGAGGGCGGATCTGTGGATGCAGGGCGGCCGCAGGGCTGTGGGAAGTCGGACCGGGACCAGAGAGAGGTGTCAGAGGCAAGCGGGACGCTGGTTCCATCTGTCCGTGGAGGCGCCTTAGACGTAGGACAGGTACTTGCCTGGGGGCGGCAAACCCTCCAGGGGAAGTCTGAGTATCCTGCGCGGGATGCTGCGGTTCTGCTAGCCCATGCGATGGGCTGTTCCACATCCGACCTCTACCTCCACCCGGAAAAGCATGTCACCCAGGCCCAATTCGACGAATACTCTTCTCTTATTGCCCGGCGTGCTCTTAAGGAGCCCATATCTTACCTCACCGGGTACAAGGAATTCATGGGGCTTAAGTTCAAAGTGGACGCACGGGTGCTTATCCCCCGCCCAGAGACGGAAATCCTGGTTGAGACCTGCCTTTCGGTTATTGAAGATATGCTGGGCGATATGGTGCGAAATATGATGCGCGGTACGGCGGACGATACGCCGCATCATATGCTGGACGATACGCCCGCAGCACCGGGTGATACCCCGCGTGTGCCAAGCCCCCGGCCGTTGACCGTGGCTGATGTATGCTGCGGTTCAGGGGCGATAGGGCTGTCGATCCTGAAGCATTTGCCCGAGGTGTTCGCTAAGGCCGGCGTCAAGCCCTCTCCTGATGGCAGGGCCCCTTGCCACGAACATATCACGGTTGGCGTGGGTGTCCAGCCCGGTCTGGGTGGACCGCCTCGTCGGCATGAGGGTACCGCAATACCCCCGGTCAGGCTGGTCCTCACTGATATTTCCCCTGATGCATTGGATGTGGCCAGACAGAACGCTGAGCGGCTTGGCCTCCTCGGCCAAGTGGAATTCCTGCTTGGCGACGGGCTTGAGCCTCTTAGGCAGCAAGGGCTCCGGGGCAAGATAGACCTAATAGCTTCAAATCCTCCATATATACCTACCGGCGTGATTAGTTCCTTGGACGAAGAGGTAAGATGTTACGAACCCCACCTGGCCCTTGATGGCGGCAATGACGGCATGGACTTCGTTGAAAGCCTAATCAGCCAGGCTCCTTCGCTACTTGCCCCCGGCGGATACTTGATTATGGAAATCGGCCACGACCAGGCGGACAAGTGCCGCCGCCTCTTGGCTGAAGCTCAGCACAAGGCTATGATTTCACGGCGTTCGGGTTCTTCAGGTTCCGAGGATGAAGACACTGTGGAGCCTTTGCTGTGGAAGGACTGGCGGTTCATCAAAGATTATGCCGGCATAGAGCGGATTTTGGTCGCCAGAGCAGCCGGGTCCTGCAGCTGATTATCCACCAGCCTGAGCCTGACAATCCTAGTCCGGAGCCAGAGCTCTGGAGGCGGGTCCGCAACCCGGGCCTGAGCATGACAATCCTAGTCCGGACCCAGAGCTTGGGAGGCGGGTCCGCAACCCGGGCCTGACACCAAGTCAGGCAACCGATTACTTGAACCGGTCATTTGAAACAGATTAGATTGAAACAGATTATTTGTAGGAGGCCCGGGCGGCGATAATGTGGTGATGGTCAATATGATGGTCAATTTTAAACCGGCCTAGGTTTCGAAGTGGTCGGTTCTTGACCAGGTTGGAGCCATATTCTGGTTGGTTTCTGACCGGTCACGGCGAAACTGGTCAATTTAGCACCAGTTCGGGCTGGCAAGTGATCTGATTTTGACCGCTTGTTCCGCTGCCCTGGTAAATCTTTGGCCAACTCCAGATTTCTTGCGTTAAGAGGTGGTCAATTTGGAACCGATCCCGCAGCCCAGGTGGCCTGCTCTTAACCAGGTGCCTCACGGAACCGGTCAATTCTAAACCAATCAAAAAGAACCTGGACAATCGGAGACCACTTCGATCATCGGATTGGCCAGATTCCTTCCAGTGACTTCATGCATCTGCTCAATTCTTGGCCACTTCAAGGCTGAATTAGAATCCCTCCGAGGGATCCTGGTCAATCATTGACCATATCAGCCGGGCAAGTGGCTTGGTCTTGACCAGATGGACCTCCAAGCCGGTCAAGTTGTGACCGATTCATGGCATCCAACTGCTCTTTAAAATCAGAGAGTGTGAGCAAGTGGCCTAGCCTTGGCCAGTTGGCACAACCAGTTGGTCAATTTTTGACCGGTTGAGGCACCGGACCGGTTGGTCCTAAAGCATCTCCCAAATCTTGCTCCCATGGCACCCATTTAGTCAAGGAACTAACCTGATTTGAGACAATCATCTCATCACTCACACGATGGCTGAAGTTACAGGCGCTGATCTCCAATCGTATTTGAGCCAATCATCTCATCACTCATATGATGGCCGAAGTTACAGGTGCCGCCTCCAATCGTATTTGAGTCAATCAGCTGACCACTCACATCCCATTTCCACGGGCAACCCGGGTAACCTTAGCGTCATTCAGTGATACAATATGGCTACAATCAGTTTGGGGGTGGTTAGCCTGGCTGGAGTACGTACGGTAGTCTACCGAGTAGATCCTCTTCACCCTGACCGAGAGATAATTGCCAGGTGTGCAGAAGTGATCAAAAGGGGAGGCCTTGTGGCGTTTCCTACGGAAACCGTGTACGGGCTTGGCGCCAATGCCCTGAGTCCAGAAGCGGTTGCCAAGGTGTTTGAAGCAAAAGGAAGACCAAAAGGCAATCCCCTTATCGTGCACATCTCAAACTTGCACCAGGTAGATCCCCTGGTGACCCAGGTTTCTCCCAAAGCGGAAGCGCTCATGAAAATGTTCTGGCCAGGGCCTCTTACCTTGCTGTTCCCCAAATCAGACCTAGTGCTCGATATTGTCACTGCCGGGCTGCCCAACGTGGCCATCAGGATGCCTGACCACCCTGTGTGCAAGGCGCTCATAGACGCCTGCGGCTTGCCTTTGGTGGCGCCTTCAGCCAACCTGTCAGGCAGGCCCAGCCCTACCAGCGCACAGGACGTGCTGGCTGACCTAGACGGCAAGGTTGACATAATCCTCGACGGGGGCCCCACCCATATCGGCGTTGAATCTACCGTCCTGGATGTTTCAAAGGAATCGCCAATCATCCTAAGGCCGGGTGCAATCGGCAAGGAAGATCTGGAAGCAGCGCTGGAATCTTTAGGTTTTCCCAGCCCGGTGCTTGTGGACGGAGGCGGATCAGGCAGTTCCGATGGCTCGTATGGGCCCGAGTCACAACCCCAAGCACCTGCTTCCAACTACAAGCATTATGTACCCAAAGCAGAACTGTACCTTGCTACAGGAACCCCTGCTAAGCAGCGGCAAAAGATGATTTTCCATGCCTTGAAGCAGGGCTTATCAGGCGTCAAAGTGGCAGTGCTGGCGTCACAGGAAAACTTCAGCTTCTTCCGCCCCCTGGAAGATATGGCTAAGGGGTTTATCCAGGTACTAATCCTAGGGTCAAGAAGCGATCTGTCCCTTGTGGCTACAAGGCTTTATGCCGCTATACGCCGAGCCGAGGAGTTAGGGGCCAAGGTGATCTTGTCTGAAACCTTCGGGCTGGAAGGGATAGGGCTGGCGATTGCAAACCGGTTGGAATATGCCAGCCAGGGGAGGAATTTGCCCTGGTTTGGGGAAGATGAAGATGCTACAGCCCAGCCGGATGCCAATCTTCTCGATAAGCTACCCTGGTCTGAGGGAGATGTTCCCGCCCAAGTCCAGGCGGAAATCCAAACCGGACCCCAGCCTGAGCCGGCCGGCCGGCCGGAAAAGACAAGGCAGGCCGGGTCTTTGAGCCTCGAACCCCTCAATTTGCTCATGGTGTGCACCGGAAATACCTGCCGAAGCCCTATGGCTGAAGGAATTTTCCGAAAATCGTGGAAAGAAGCAGGAGAACCTTATCCGATCCAAGTATCGTCGGCAGGGGTAGCCACTGTGCCGGGGCTTCCGGCGTCTAAGGAAGCAATCCAATCCATGAAAAGCATGGATGTGGATATTTCAGGGCACCGGTCGGCGCCTGTGTCTTATGAGAGTCTGGAAAGGGCAGACTTGGTGATTGCCATGACTAAGGCTCACAAGCAGGCGCTTTTGGCAAGGTATCCTGAGTTTGGGCACAAGATGGCCACTTTAGCGGAGATCTTGCCTGAGGCAGGCGGAGACGTCACAGACCCTTATGGGAAAAGCCAGGAAGAGTACGACAAGACGGCAAAGATCCTGGAAAAGTCGATAAAAACCTTGGTAAGACTGCTCTCAGGCCAATAGGGCCCGTTTGGGGAAAGCAGAGGTGTAAACATGAGACAGATCACAGAGAAAGACTTAATTGCTGCAATTTGGGGAGGAGCCGTGTTAGGTGGCGGTGGAGGCGCTGACCCAAAAGCCGGTTACGAGCTTGGGAAAGCCGCTTTGGAAGAGGGGCAGGTGCTTCTGGCGTCTGTAGATGAGCTTGATCCCCAAGACACAGTGGTCACCGCAAGCTTGGTAGGATCGCCTAAAGCAGGAGGAATGGGCCCGGAGCTTAGCCACTACGTAGAAGCATTCCGGCTGCTTGAAAAGGTCGCGGACATAAAGGCTAAAGCCATAAACACCAATGAATGCGGCGGGTTGGCCACGGTAAACGGCTGGTATCAGGCATCCCGCTTGGGCGTGCCAGTGGTGGACGCACCGTGTAACGGCCGGGCACATCCTACAGGGGTGATGGGATCTATAGGTTTACATAGGGACAAATCCTATGTATCCAGGCAAGCAGCGGTTGGCCGTAACGCCCGCATATATGCCGAGGGAGACTTGGAAGAAGCGTCCCGGATGGTAAGGGCGCTCTCTCAAAGCGAAGGCCTGGTGGCTGTGGCCAGGAACCCGGTGACTGCCGGTTACCTCAAACACAACGGCGCACCTGGGGCGATTTCCATGTGCATAGACCTGGGATTGGCCATGGCAGATGCGATACAGCGCCGGCTAGGCTTTGACCCGCTTGTGGCAGAGTGCGTGGGCGATGTGAGCAAGTTCGATACAGAAGAGCGCCTGGCTGGATACTGTGCGGCTAATGCGGCAGCCACCTTCCTCAAAGGCGTGCTGCTGTCAGTTGGCACCGTGGGCCACGTGGACATCCAGGTCAAAGGCGGGTTTGACATAGGCGAAGTGAGCATCCTTTCCACCAACTCCCAGCAGGCCGGGCAGGAAGTAGTGCGGCTTACTTTTATGAACGAGTACCTTACGTGCGATGTCGGCACCCACACGGTGTTTTCCTTCCCCGACCTGATTTCAGTGATAGACGTGCATACAGCGTGGCCTGTGGCTTCAGCCAACATCCGGGAAGGCATGGAGGTAATGGTCATAGGCACGTCTTACGAGAACTTGATACTGGGCCAAGGCATGTACGACAGCGAGCTGTACAAACCCTTGGAAGAAGCCATAGGAAGGCGTTTTGAGGCACCAAAGCGGCAGTAGGCTGGGCAGGTTGTGGTGATAGGTGATATATGGGTGTAAAGCGCCTTAGGCGTCGTGGCACTTATGGCATCTTGATCGGCCGGTGTGCCGGACGCCGCTGTGTTGCTTCGATGTTATGGGTTGTACGCTGTTATGCCCATCATGTCGGGCCAATCGAAGCCAAGTGTTGCTTGGATGTTATGGGTTGTACGCAGAATTGTACGGTTAGTTGTAGTGAGTTGCAACAGTGAGTCGTACGGAGGCGTTTAGGTATGAAAATCGCAATTGCAAGCGACCATGCAGGTTACCGCCTCAAGACTGAAGTGGCGGCGCTGGTAAAACAGCTTGGGCACGAAGTGACGGACTTCGGGACCCACAGCGAAGAGTCGGTTGACTACCCTGATTTTGCCGTAAAGGTTGCAAGAGCCGTGAGCCAGGGGGAGTCCGACCGTGGGATCTTGGTGTGCGGCACAGGGCTGGGTATGTCCATTGCCGCCAATAAGGTCAAAGGTATCAGGGCTGTCACCTGCGGGGATACCTTTTCGGCCAGGGCGTCCCGGGAGCACAACGACGCCAACGTGCTGTGCCTGGGCGCCAGGGTGACCGGAAGCGGGCTTGCTTTGGATATAGTCAAGACGTGGTTGGAAACAGAGTTCCTCGGAGGCCGGCACGCAAGGCGGGTCCAGAAGATCTCAGAGCTTGAATCGTGCTGATAGGTTGGAACAGCGCAGGCCTGTGGACTCAGGCCGGCGTAGGCGCATGTCTTGAATAGGCGTGCCGGGGGAACGGGGCCGGCAATGTTTCAAATCAAGCAAATGCGGCCGGACTAGAGGCGATACGGAGAACAGAAACTACGCCGGTAATTTTTCAAATAAGGACGGTCGGAGGTAGAGGCAAGGTGACATCAGATCCTGAGAAAGACAGCATATGCCTTGAGACCATAAAGAACCAGTGTTTTGAGGTCACACAAGCCCTGCTTGAAGTGGGTAAACTCAAGCCGGGACAGATAATCGTGTTAGGGTGTTCCACCAGCGAGGTCCGGGGAGAGTCTATAGGCTCTGCAGGCAGCAAGGAGATCGCCCAAGCTATCCTGGATGGTATCAGAGAAGCCCTTGAAGGAACCGGTGTAGCCCTTGCCGTGCAGTGCTGCGAGCATCTCAACCGGTGCCTTGTAGTCGAGCGGCACGTGGCGGAAAGATACAACCTCACCGAAGTTACGGTTATCCCTGTGCCCAACGCAGGCGGGGCTGCTGCTGCCACAGCCATGGGCACATTTGATGATCCCATCGTGGTAGAGAGCATCCAGGCCCATGCCGGGATCGACATAGGCGATACCTTCATCGGTATGCATCTCAAGCCTGTGGTAGTGCCGGTAAGGCTGCCGATCAAGAGCATCGGACATGCCCACCTTACAGTTGCCAGGACCAGGCCCAAACTTGTAGGCGGCAAGCGGGCGGTGTACCCGTAACAGGATGGCAGGATGAGCCGGCACAAGTGTAAGCAGGGAAGACATGGTTGTTCAGTGGCTTTAGGCTGCGGGCCAGGCTGGAACTTGGAGGTGGGAATATGAGTCATATGGACAAGGGACCGCAAAACAGACGGGAGCGTCCCGCTTGGGACGAATACTTTATGGAGGTTGCGCAAGTTGTGTCCCGGCGGTCCACCTGCCTGAGGCGCAACGTGGGCGCGGTGATCGTCAAAGACAAGCGCATCCTTGCGACAGGCTACAACGGGGCCCCCAGCGGGTTGCCCCATTGCATAGAAGTAGGCTGCCTCAGGGAGCAGTTGGGCGTGCCGTCAGGACAAAGGCATGAGATGTGCCGGGGGCTTCACGCCGAGCAAAACGCGATTATCCAGGCGGCAAAATACGGTATCCCGGTGGAAGGGTCGACGATTTACTCAACCACCGAGCCGTGCAGCCTGTGCGCCAAGATGCTGATAAACGCCGGGATAAAGCGGATCGTTTACCAGAACGCCTATGCGGACGAGCTGTCAAGGCAGCTCCTATCCGAGGCCGGGATTATTGTGGAGCACTTGGAGCATTTGGAGGATTCGACCGGCAATTGACTTGTCCGAAAGCGGTTGGTTAGAATAGTCTGCGGGTGCGAATAACCGGGTAAGTGCCGGCAGATGTTGAAAGGGGCAGGGTAGCTTGCAGGCGCTGTATGCTTTTGTGGTTGCATTTGCATTAGCCTTAGGTTTAACTCCTATGTTTCGGGCTTTGGCCCGAAAGCTTGGGTTTATGGCGTATCCGGATGAACGCAGTGTCCATCGGAGACCCGTGCCCTATCTGGGCGGCGTTGCTATTTACCTGGCGTCAATTGCCGCGATATTAGTTACAGGGCCTCAGGATCGGGCCACAAGGCTGGCCCTTATCTTCGGAGGCCTTTTCATATTAGTCGTGGGGATCATAGACGACCTCTATAACCTCAAGCCATGGCAGAAAGTCTTGGGGCAGCTTGGTTCCGCCCTGATTGTAGTGGCCCTTGGGGTAGATATAACATTCCTCACTGATCCGTTTACGGGCAAGATCCGGTTTACCGGGCTTTTTGCCATCCCCCTGACAATCCTATGGGTTGTCTCTTTCGAAAACCTTATCAACCTGTCTGACGGGCTGGATGGCCTGGCGGCTGGGATTTCTGGGATTACGGCCCTGGTGACCGTGTTTGCATCTGTCCGGGCGGGCGTGCCATCTGTTGGCCTGGCTGCTGCAGCCGTAGCCGGCAGTGTGTTTGGCTTCTTGCCGTACAACTGGCATCCTGCGTCAATTTTCATGGGAGATGCGGGAGCCATGTACCTCGGGCTGGCGCTTTCAGTGCTATCGGTTCAGGGCGTGGTGAAGTCCACGTTAGCCATGGCTGTGCTTGCACCCATACTGGCGCTGTTTGTGCCGATATCAGATGCTGCTTTTGCCATCTTGAGGCGGCGCAGCCTTGGACGGCCTGTTGCCCGGCGCGACAACGATCACATCCACCATAGACTGCTTGAACTTGGGTTAGGGCAGAAGAAAGCCGTGATAACCATATATATCGTCACTGCGGTGTTTGGAGTGCTTGGTGTGTTCTCAACGTTTTTGTCCATATCAAGCAGCGGTACTCTTGCAGGCTTGGCAGTCTTGGGCGGGCTGTTGATCGCGCACAAAATGGGCATCTTAGCTTTGCCTAAGGAAAATGGCAAGCGCGATTCGGACAAGTAAGTCAGGACACGCTGAGCAAAGGTTCCTGCAGCAATTGAAAGGTGTGGAAACTGTTGCCCGGAAAGAGCATTAAGGTATTGTCGGTTTTCGGTACCCGGCCCGAAGCCATCAAGATGGCGCCGGTGGTCATAGAACTGGCCCGCCACTCCCCGAAAGTCACTTCCAAGGTTGCCGTTACCGCCCAACACCGGGAAATGCTCGATCAAGCCATGATGCATTTTGGGCTCGAAAAGCACTACGACCTGGACATAATGCAAGACAACCAGAGTTTGGCCGACATCACCTCCCGGGTGCTTACGCGGCTTACCCCGGTGCTCAGGCAAGAACGGCCTGATGTCGTGCTGGTTCACGGTGACACTACCACTACTGCTGCCAGCGCCTTGGCAGCCTACTACGAGAAGATCCCTTGCGGCCACGTAGAAGCCGGGCTCAGGACAGGCGACAAGTATGCCCCGTTTCCCGAAGAGATCAACCGTAAGCTGGCCGGTATCGTGTGCGACATCCACTTTGCTCCCACTCAGAAGGCAAGGCACAACCTGCTCCGCGAAGGCATTCCACAAGAGTCCATATTTGTCACAGGCAACACTGCCATAGACGCGTTGCTCATGACCGTAAAGGAGGACTATACCTTTACCGACAAGGCCCTCAGTTTGCTGTTTGATTCTGAACAAATGTGCTACAATAATGAGTATTCAGACGGGACTAAGAACATCGTTGTGGAAGTGCACAGACGGGAGAATTTTGGCAGGGGCATGGAGAACATATGCCAGGCACTTGCAGCTGTGGCCCGGCAGCGGGCGGGGGAGGTAAGGTTCCTGGTGTCCGTGCACAAGAACCCAAATGCCCGGGAACCTGTGCTGCGATACTTGAGCGGGATTGACAACGTGATCCTGTTTGACCCCTTGCCCTATCCCGATTACGTGAACCTGATCAGCCGCGCCTATTTTGTGGTATCGGATTCCGGTGGGATCCAGGAAGAAGCTCCTGCTGTGGGCGTGCCTGTGGTGCTCTGCCGGGAGAAGACCGAAAGGCCTGAAGCCGTGGAAGCCGGCACGGTGGCATTGGTCGGAACTGACAGGGCCTTGATAGTGGACACAATTACTGATTTGTTAGACAATGAGGACCGGTACAGGCAGATGGCTACCGCCAAGAATCCTTTTGGCGATGGGCGTGCAGCGGAAAGGATAGCCAAGGCTTTGCTATATTGGTTCGGATTGTCGGAGGAAAGGCCGGAAGACTTTGAAACATCTCGGTAAAGGGGGGAACCGCGCAAGTTTCAGGCGCGGGACTTAGTGGCCAAGAAAGAACTTGACCTAATACTTGAAGCTGAGCAAAAAGCGGAAGCTGAGATTGCCGAAGCCAGAGCCCAGGCAAGACAGATCCTGGATGAAGCGTCCAAGCAGGCTGAGCGGATACCTGCTGAAGCGGCGAACAGTGCCAAAGCCAGAGCTTCTGAAATTGTGGAAGCAGCCAAGAGGGACGCGGAAAAGGCACATGAAGCAGCAATGGAAGCAGTCAAGTCAGAAATTGAACACATAAGGGCACTAGCAGCCAAGAACTTTGACAAGGCAGTCGGGCTGGTTCTGGACCGGATCATGAAAGCGGTATAAAGGGGGGAAGCCGCAGGGTGCGTTTGGCCGTGCGGCGGGTGTATGGCTATTGCACGGATGCGTAAGGTAACCATACTGGCCTATCAAGAGCTTGAAACCCCTCTGTTTGAAAAGCTGAGGGATATCGGGCTCATGCATCTTACAAAGTCCACTGTGGCCGGCACGGTAGAGCCGCCGGAAGAGATGAGTCTGCACGCAGCGACTCCCGAATATGTAGAGAGGCTCTCCCAGCTGGCTGTGATTAGATCCTACTTTGAACGCTACAACACCATCGAAAAAGGTTTCTTCGATATGTTCACGGGCAAAAAGCCTGAGGTCTCGTATAGACAGTTCAAGAATGCAGTTGTTACCTACGATATCCCTGAAGTGTTTGCTAAAGTTCAGGAGCACGATGAGCGGCTCAGCCGAATAAATGAACAAATCACCGATTTAGAGCAGAAATTGCAGGTGCTTGAACCTTGGAAGCCCTTAGACATCCCCTTGGGTGAGGTCCGGGAAACCAGGACTTGTGACACATGTCTGGCCATAGTTCCTTCAGCTGCCTTAGGCTCCGATGTCCTCCATTCGTCAGGGGTTCATTACAAAGAGATCTGGCAGGATAAAGGACAGGCCGGGATTTGGCTGGCGGTGTTTGCAGGCGAAGCATCGCAGGAGCAAGCTGCAAACACACTGCTTACTGCACTTGGCGGCACACGGCTCAACCTGGCCAGGGAAGTTGAAGCTTACCTGGATGCAGGCTTGGTTAAAGATATCTGCCGTGCGATTGAGGCCCGACTAACTGAGCTCCGCAAGGAGCAGGAAACCATTTTGGCAAAAGACGCTGAGATGGCTGAAGGCCTCTTGGACATCCTCGCCCTCACCGACTATTACCTGGATAAGCAGAATCTAGACCTGATCCGGAAGGAAGCCGGCAGGACCAGGTTTACACTGGTGGTCGAGGGTTATGTGAAAGCCAAGGACATGGACTTGTTCCGCGACCGGCTCAGCGTGTTTACGGATATAGAAATAATCGATGAGGAGCCGGGAGAAGACGACGACGTCCCGGTGTATCTTGAAAACCATCCGATCATCAGGCCGTTTGAAGCTGTGACAGCCATATACGGTTACCCCAACTACCGTGAGCTGGATCCCACTCCTTGGCTGGCCCCGTTCTTCTGGATTTTCTTCGGCCTGTGCTTGGGTGATGCAGTGTACGGCATCATGCTGTCACTGTTTTCATGGTGGTTTATCAAGACTCAAAAACTGGAAGATGACAGGTTTATGAGACTGCTTATGTATTGCGGCTTTTCTACGATCCTCGCCGGTGCCCTCACCGGAAGCTGGTTTGGGGACTTCCCCGTATCGTTCCTGAAGGGCACTTTGATTGAAAGGATAACCTCAAGCATTGTGGTTTTGGATCCGATTAACGACCCCATGACCCTGCTCTTGGTATCTCTTGCATTTGGGATCGTCCACATTTGGGTAGGGATTATCGTAAAAATGGTAGGCACTATCCGGGCCGGTCAACTAGCCGACGGGATTATGGACCACGGATCTTGGGTTGTGTTCCTGCCAGGGATGGTTCTGTGGGGCTTGTCCAAAGTAGGCATCATCCAAAGCAATATTCCCCTTTACATCATGGCCGCAGGTGCTGTGTTGGTCATGATTTCGGGCGGCCGCAGCCAAAAGAATATCTTGCTCAAACCCATATCTGCTGTAGGCCGCTTCTATGACATCGTGGGCTATTTTTCAGACGTGCTTTCATATGCCCGTATTCTCGCGCTTATGCTCGCCAGCGCCATCATCGGTGTGGTGGTAAACACCATTTCCAGGCTGGTGGTGGACATGTTGCCGGGAGTGGGCTGGGTGGTTATCCCGGTAATTCTGGCGTTCGGGCACTTGCTGAACTTGGCAATCAACGCACTGGGTAGCTTTGTACACTCAGGGCGATTGCAATATGTTGAATTCTTCAGCAAATTCTTCGAGGGGGGTGGAACGCCGTTTAGGCCACTTAGAAGGGTGAGGGAAAACATATCGCTAACCGATTGAAAATTGTGTTCAGATATCATGAGATAACCACAGTAACGCAACAAAGACTGGGAGGGAATGTTTGTGTTTAAAGGAATGGTAGGAAGCTGGACTCTTGTGGGAATTGGCCTTCTCGTAGGGTGTCTGGTTTTGGGTGCGTTTTTCGGTGAGCAGTTGGGCGGTAACGTGCTGGCACTTATGGGCGCAGGACTTGCAGTAGTGCTCGGTGGAATCGGCTCA
>Ga0208693_1000801_pt1 | contig 24069 bp, 22 predicted proteins | sample AD_UKC071_MetaG_FD_184438 | JGI IMG/M metagenome (GOLD analysis project Ga0208693, IMG submission 184438) | Active sludge microbial communities of municipal wastewater-treating anaerobic digesters from USA - AD_UKC071_MetaG (SPAdes) (version 2) | ecosystem: Engineered > Bioreactor > Anaerobic >... | reverse complement strand
TAAAGAGTGTTACGTTAAATTTTTGAATCCAATTATAGTTTTGATTTCGTATTTCTATTATGGCAGATGTTATAAAAATTCCGCCTCAAGGCATTGAGGCAGAAAAAGCCCTGCTGGGATCTCTAATGATGGACAAAGAAGGCATGATCAAAGTTATCGACCTTGTAAGGCCAGAGGATTTTTATAAAAACAACCATGGTAAAATTTATCAGGCAATGCTTGACATCTTTGAAAAAAACGAACCCATTGATCTTTTAACTCTTACCCAACGTTTAAAGGAAAAAGAAGAATTAGAAGAGATAGGCGGTGCGGCTTATCTCTCAGAAATCCTTTCTAGTGTGCCCACTCCCTCGCACATTATGTACTATGCCAAAATTGTTAGAGAGAAAAAAGTGCGCCGAGGCTTGATCCAAGTATCTGAAGAAATCTCTACTTTGGGATATCAAGAAGAAAAAGATATTGATTTAATATTAGATGAAGCAGAGAAAAAAATCTTTGGCATTACCCAAGAGTCATTAACTCAAAGCTTTTTACCGATAAAAACAGAATTAGATGGTGCCTTTGAACGAATCGATAAAATTCATTCTCAAAAAGGCGCCTTACGGGGTGTTACAACGGGTTTTCCAAAACTTGATGATATGTTGGCAGGACTGCAAAGAGGAGATTTTATTTTATTGGCTTCTCGACCAAGTTTGGGGAAAACCAGTTTGGCCCTTGATATTGCCCGGGCCGCTGCTCTTAAAGAAAACCAAACCGTGGGAATGTTTTCTCTTGAAATGTCAAAAGAACAATTGGTAGACCGATTGATTGCTTCCCAGGCAGGCATTTCATTATGGAAATTAAGAACAGGAAAATTATCAGCAGATGAGGATTTCGTTAAGATCCAAGATGCCCTTTCTGCCCTCTCTCAAGCCCCTATTTATATTGATGATGCTGCTTCTTCTACTGTATTGCAAATGCGGGCGATGTCTCGACGGCTTCAAGCCGAAAAAGGACTAGGGCTTATCATTATTGATTATTTACAGTTGATTGAATCACGAAGCCAAAGCGAAAATCCTGTTCAACAAGTAACAGAAATCTCAAGAAGTTTAAAATCATTAGCAAAAGAATTAAATGTACCAGTTTTAGCTTTATCACAACTTTCCCGAGCAGTAGAACACCGGCCCGATCAAAGACCAAAGCTCTCTGATCTTCGTGAAAGCGGCTGTCTAACTGGCGATACCCTTATTCAAAAAGCGGATAGCGGCGAAAGAGTTTCAATGAAAGAACTTGCCCAAAGAAAATTTCAAGAACCAATTAGAGTGCTTGCTCTTGATGACAATAACAAGCTAAGGCCAAGTAAAATGACTAAAGTTTTTTACTCTGGCAAAAAAGAAGTTTTTGAACTTGCAACAGAAAGCGGACGAAAAATAAAAGCAAGCGCTAATCATCCATTTTTTAAATTAGAAGGATGGAAACGATTAGATGAATTAAAGATTGGAGATTCTATTGCCATTTTTAATATTCCTAACATTCAAATGCTTGCTACTTCTGACATTTATTGGGATAAAATTGTTTCAATAAAATTATTAGGAGTAGAGGATGTTTATGATGCAACGGTTGAAAACTATCATAATTTTCTTGCCAATGATATAGTTGTACATAATTCGTTAGAACAAGACGCTGATGTAGTGCTCTTTATCTACCGCCCTAATATAAAAGAATCAAAAACCGAACTCATTATTGCAAAGCACCGTAATGGTCCCATTGGTAAGGTTGATCTCTATTTCAACCAGGACTTAGCAAGTTTTAGAGAATTGGAAAAAAGCTATGAAGACGAAGAGGACGAAAGAAGCGAAGAAGAAATAATGTAAACATTAAATTCTAAATTCCAATATCCAAATTCTAAACAAATCCTAAATTCCAATGTTTAAATATATTTGAGATTTGAGATTTGAGATTTGAGATTTAAAAAGGTATGGTTCCTAAACAAATCAAAAAGGTTGTTGATATTTTTTCTCAGTTTCCTACAATTGGTGAGCGCACAGCCACCCGTTTTGCTTTATATCTTTTATCTTTGCCAAAAGAAAAAGTGGAAAAAATTTGCCAGGAGATTTTGAATCTTAAAAAAGAAATTAAACTTTGTTCTTTTTGTTTTAATCCTTTTTCCCCCCACAACAAAGAAACCCTCTGTCCTATATGTCTTGATAAAAAAAGAGAAGAAATTATCTGTGTGGTAGGTAAAGAAACCGACCTTTGGCAAATGGAAAAAATGAAAAAATACAATGGCCGTTATTTCATTTTAGGCGGAGAATTAGAATTTTTAAAAGAAAATCCCTTGGGTAAAATGCGAATTGAAGAATTAAAAAAAAGAATTGAAGAGTTTAAACCAAAAGAGATTGTTTTAGCCTTAAATCCAACTGCTGGCGGAAACCTAACAATGGATTATATTTCAAAGATTTTAAAACCCTTAATCACTGAAAGGGAACAAAGTATAAAGATTACGCGCCTCGGCCGGGGCCTGCCCACTGGCGGTGAGATTGAATACGCTGATGAGGAAACAATAGAAAAAGCGTTGGAAAATAGAGGATAATAGTTTTGTCCCCACATTCAAATTTAAAAAGTAAATTCGGTGAAAAGAATGCGAAGTATTCTTTGATCCCTTAAAATTACCCTTAAATCAATTTAAAAACAGCTCTTTCGGGCTGTTTTTATTTAAATTAAAGGCCGGAAGTGCTCCTATCCCTCATCTGACTCGTCCTTTAAAAAAGGACGAGTGAAGAGAGGGGGGGTAAGACGAGGGACAAGAGCGCCTCCAGCTTTTAATTTATCTTTATAATATACCACTTTTTTTCTTTTTTGGCAAGTTTTCCCCTCTTTTTGTCGCAGCAATATGATAATGTCATAGTTGAGCAATTTAGAAATGTCATACTTTGAGATAATATGCCATAATCTTCTTAGGTCGAATAGTTAATTATAAATTAACCTAAAATCTAAAAAAAAACTATGGCAGAATTAATTACTATGAGTCAAAAAGAGTTATCAAGGTATGAGATAATTAAAAGGTTAATCAGGAAAGAAATCAATGGAACAGAGGCAGCTAAACAGATGGATTTATCAGTAAGACAAACTAAAAGGTTAAAGGCCAGGGTTATTAAGAAGGGTGAGAAAGGAATAATTCATAAAAGCAGAGGAAGGGTGGGAAACCGAAGAGTAAATCCAGAAATCATTGAAAAAGCTAAATTCTATCTCCAGAAGAGATACTCTGACTTTCAACCAACCTTTGCTATGGAAAAGTTAGAAGAAAATCATAAGATAAAATTGAGCAAGGAGAAGGTCAGGCAGATTATGATGGACCTAGGATTGTGGCAACCAAGACTAAGGAAGAAGAACAAGGAGTATCGAAGCTGGAGACAAAGAAAAGATAATTATGGTGAGATGGAACAATTTGATGGTTGCTACTTTGATTGGTTTGAAACTGGACAGTTGTCTTGCCTTTTAGCTTCCAGGGATGATGCTACTAATAAGATTACTGGATTGATGTTTGTTGCTGATGAAGGAGTAAAGTCAGTAGCTTCTTTTTGGAAAGAGTACTTTGAAACTCAGGGTAAACCTTTGAAAATCTATTTAGATAGGTTATCTACCTATAAGAACACACAGAGATCAGTAGCAGATGACCCTCAGGTTTTAACTCAATTTCAGAGGATGATGCAGCAATCAGGAGTGGAACTGATTTTTGCTTACTCTCCCCAAGCCAAAGGCAGAATAGAAACTCTTTTCCCTACTTTGCAACATAGATTAGTAAGAGAGATGAGGTTGGCTGGGATTAAAACTCCACAAGAAGCTAATCGGTTTGTTAAAGAGGTATTTATTCCTAAGTTCAATACTCAATTTTCAGTAATACCAGCTAAAAGAGGAAATTTGCATCAAAAGCTAAGTAGGATTGAGGTAAAACAATTAGAAAAGGTCTTTTCCAGACAAGAAGTAAGATATGTTAATAATGACTTTACAATTAGATATCAGGGAAATTGGTTTCAGCTTTTAGACAAACAACCAGTATTGGTCAGGAAGAAAGAGAAGGTTATGGTGGAAGAAAGAGTTACTGGAGAAGTATTTCTATCTTTAAGAGGAAAGTATCTCAACTACACTGTTTTACCAGAGAGGCCAAAGAAGATCATAGAAGCTAAGATACCAGCCTTAGCTGGTACCAAGTCTTCCTGGAAACCTCCTGCTAACCATCCTTGGAGAAGATTTAATATTAACCCAGAAAACAAAGAAAAAGTATCATCTTTACCTTAATAAATTTATCAAAATATTTAGATTTTAAAGGTTCAGGTATGACATTTCTATTTTGCTCGTAGGTATGACATTTCTAAATTGCCTTGACATAGGTCAAGGTAATTTTCCTCCTTTTGGACTGTAAATTAAAAGACCTCTCGCCTTTATTTATCTATGACAAATAGAGCGAGAGGTAAAAAATTTATTGCCCGCTAATAATTTCTAACACTTTCATTAACTCTTCTTCTTTCTTGTCAATCCATCTCGTTTCTATTCTTTGTCCATCAATTAAAACAACTTTGTTTGGTAGTTTCTTTTTTTCTTCAAGATCTATTGCTTTTTCTGAAAAAAATTTTCCCGCTGTAAAGTATCCTTCCATTAAAGAATTAATAATAATTTCTAAAAATTCTAGATCTTCTTTCCGCAAAGAAGTATTCATAAAAGCTGCATTCAGCCAATCCACTAACAACATCTGATCTTCTTCTTTGTTAAGTAAATCTCTTAACACAAGAAGAAAAAATCTTTCCATTCCAATACTTCTTATCGTCTCTTCCATTCTTAGACCTCCTTTTGGCCATTCCCTTTCCGGAACAGCCGAGATATCCGCTAATACAAATGACAACTTTCTATGGTCTATGGTCTAATTAGTGGACACTTCGGCTGTCCGGAATTTCTTAAATTTTAAAAGAACAACCTCCTCTAATTATTTAAGCAAAGATTTCAAAATTTCTCTTGCCTTATCAGGGTTTGCCTTGCCTTTACTTTCTTTCATTACCTGGCCTACCAAAAACTGCAGGGCATTTTCTTTGCCTTTTTTATAATCCTCAACTGGTTTTGGATTATCCTTGATAATTTTTTTAACAATTCCTTCTATCGCTTTTTTATCACTCACTTGTTTTAAATTTTTATCTTTTATAATGTAAGTTGGATCAGCGCCGGTTTTGAACATTTCTAATAATACATCCTTACCAGCGCGTGAAGAAATCTCGCCTGCCCATAAAATAGTTATCAACTCAGCAAAATTTTCAGGAGTAATTTTTAAATCCTTGATTGGGGTATTTTTCTCCTTCATTATTCCCAAAAGATCGCTTTCCAAATAATTTACTGCTAATTTTACAAGAGAAGAAACCTTGTCCCGGGAGACCTCTTTTATCTTTGCCCAATATTTTAATTCTGATATTACATTTTCAAAATAATCAGCCAGTTCTTTATTTTGAACCAGTATTTCTGTTTCCTTGGGACCAATTCCATATTCTTTTTGAAAACGCTCTCTTTTTTGTTGGGGTAGTTCTGGCATAGATTTTGAAAGTTGAAGGGCGAAATTTGAAAGTTGAAATGGTGGAAGGTCTGGTTCGGGAAAATATCGATAGTCATTTGCCTGTTCTTTTACGCGTTGAGAAAAGGTTTTGCCTTTTATATCATCCCATCCACGTGTTTCTTGAATAACTTTTTCACCTTTATCCAAAATTTTTGATTGTCTGTCTATTTCATATTCACTTGCTTTTTCTACTGCGCGAAAAGAGTTCAGATTTTTTATCTCAACTTTCGTGCCTAGATTTTGACTTTTGAGATTTGATTTTTGAGATAAACTAATGTTAACTTCTACCCGCATTTCACCTTTTTCCATATCAGCGTCAGAAACTCCCAGGTATCTTAAAATCAACTGAAGTTCTTCGGCAAATTGACGGGCCTCTTTGGCAGAATGAATATCTGGTTCAGTTACCAATTCCATTAATGGTATACTCGCCCGATTAAAATCAATCAAACTGCTTTCTGAGTTTTCCTCGTGCAAAAGCTTTCCTGTATCCTCTTCAAGGTGAATTCTTGTTATCCTAATTGTTCGATCAGTGTTGGGAATCTTCAAATATCCACCTGAACATAATGGAACGGCGTACTGCGATATTTGATATCCTTTGGGCAAATCTGGATAAAAATAATTCTTGCGCTCAAAATAGGTTTCCTGGGCAATTTCACAATTTAAAGCCCTGCCCACCATTATTACCATTTCTACTGCTCTCTTGTTAATCGTTGGAAGGGTTCCTGGATGACCCATACAGATTGGACAAATATTAAAATTGGGTTGGGTTTCTTCCGGATCATTCAAACAAGAGCAAAACATTTTTGTTTTGGTTTTCAATTCACAATGGATTTCAAGACCAATAACCGGCTGATAAAGCATACTATTAATTTCTAATTTCTAAACTTTCTGTCATCGCGAACGAACGTTCAAAGAAGATTTTATCTTCTTTTCAACGAGCTCACCCTGTTCGCTCGAGATTGCTTCGTCGCTACGCTCCTCGCAAAGACAGTATTTTATACTTTGTCATTGCGAGCCCTACCGCAGTAGGGCGTGGCAATCCCGTGGCACGTCCACAAACATACTCTGAGATTGCTTCGGTCGGCTAACGCCTCCCTCGCAAAGACACTACATTCTACATTCTACATTCTAATAAAGATTGTTGCGTTAGAAACTTAAATCTACCTTAATTTTTAATTTTTAAAATTTTTTTGATTTCTTTTGATACTTCCTCAATGGATTTCTCGCCATTAATAGTATAAATGTTTTTATATTTTTTAGTCAATCTCTGATAGTTCTGCCAAATCTTTTTTAGTTTTTTTTCTTCTTCAAAAAGGTTAAGAAAGAACCGCTCTTTTTGCATTCTTTCTAGGCAGATTTTTGGAGGAGTATTTAAAAGAAAGGTAACATCAGGCGCAATAAAATTTTGGTTAAGAGTAATCAGCCAATCTAAATCCAGCTCCAAGGCACCATATGCCAATGTTGAAAGAGAATACCGATCGCAAACAACAGTAACACCTTTTTTTAATAAAGGAATTATTTCTTTATCTAAATGATATGCCCTGTCAGCAGCAAACAAAAGTTGTAAGCAGTCCGGTGTACTTTGCCAATCCTTTGCCAGCCAACTCTTAATGAGTCCCCCTATTAAATATTGAGTGGGCTCTGAAGTAGAGTGAACCCTTTTTTTTCTTTCTTTTAAATAATGGAACAGTAAACCAGCTTGAGTTGACTTTCCTGATCCATCAATTCCCTCAAAAACAATAAATTTTCCTGGATAAGGATTTTTAAACATTATTTTAAATTAAATTTATTTTTTACCTCACTGTACATATCTTGATAAATCTGCATACTGACTGAAAAATGGGTATAGGTGCCTGTTTCAACACCAATCTCATCAGCCATATATTTTTGAAGATTTGTTAAGGCGTAAGCATTCTCTGGCCAAGCATTGTAAAGATCATTAGTTTTCATCACCACAAATAAATGCAATTTTCCATCAACAATCTGAGGATAAACTAATACCACACAGGGAGAAGAAGTGTTTTCTCTTTTGGGTCCAAATTTCATTAAATCGCGGTAAGGAATCCATGTGTGCATTACTACTGTTCTCCGAGTAGGATCTTTTTTCAAAATCTTAATGGCTTTTTCAACCTGATCAATACGCTCAACGCAACACTTTCCATCAGGAATAATTTTTTTCACTTCTTCTTCCAGCTCTTCTTTTGTTTCTGTTACGCTAGGTAAGAAAGCCCTTACCTTGCAATCTGGATAACAGCGTAAACGTGAATAATAAGTATAATCAAAACTATTTTCGTTTTCTTTGCCACTGCCAAAAATGAGTTTGTTTGAGTAATCATCTGCCTGCTCGCGGGTAGTGCTTACTTTTGGAGAAAGCCGTGGCTCTAAAAATGGCTCTGAAACCTTAATCATCATTGGTAAATCTTTGGTTTCGGTTTTGTATTCCGGCGCTTCAACATAACGATTATGGCCCTCTTTCATCATTAAAATACAGGCCTTTTCCCACGCCTCGCCTAATGTTTTTGCTTCAATAATTTTTGTATCGTACATAAATTGGAGAGTCGAAAGTAAAATGTAGAGAGTTGTAAACTACATTCTACATTCTACATTCTACATTCTAATCATACCAACCATATTCATCGATTGGTTCTGGTTGTGTTAAATTATCGACCTTGTTTATTTTTAATTCTTGATCTTGCTCAAAGGTTAATCCCTGTTTTAAAGCGATCTCTGCTTTTTGAAGTTCCCGACCTAAATACATTGAATGTTCTTTTGTTTGTTTAAAATCACCGATCAGGTCCAAACGAGCGATAGTATCACAAATTTCTTTAGCATTGTTGCCAATAATTTTTTTGTTCAATTTTCCTTTTCTGTAATATTCAACAACGATTTTTTTTCTATTGTTGTCAAGAGAAATTACAAAATAACCCTTGGGGTCTTCTATCCAGTAACTGGGGCTTGCTTTTATCTCTTCTACTTTTTCAATTTTTATTCCTTTTGCTTTCATCTTTTGAGGCCTGATTTTTAATAATTCATCTATCACCTTTTCAATTTTTTTCCCATTGGTTTCCTCCATTAAATTTACTGGTATCACTTGTTCTCTAAAGGTTTCTATTGTCTCTTTATCAAGATTTCTTAAATAAGGCATATTGCCCTTTGCACCAATAATTCTTTTATTCTCATCAACGCCATTTTCAATTAAACTTTCAATTGCCTGACCTACAAAATGACCATTGGACTCGCGACCGCAAAGCACCAAATAGCGAATATTGGGATTAGAAACAATGTTTTGAATCATTTTTTCAATTCCAATATTTTCAGTAACACACTTTCCAATAATGGCAATTTTTTGAGGATCAATTTTTATTTCATCAATACTGGCATTAGTACAAACAGCAACCGGAGATGTTTTGTTGCCAACCTCATATCTTCCATCGATAGGTGGCCACTCATTAAGATTTGTCTCCATAGATCTATTTTAAAAACTCTTGATTAATTTTACTGGCCTTGGGCGATTCTTGTTTATAATATTTCTGTCCTTTCTTTTTAGAATAGGAAGTTTCGCAGGGACTGGAAAGGGTTTCAAAAGTTAAAGCGCAAATACGCATTCCAGAATATAAAACCACTGGCATAATCCCCAGGTTTCCTAACTCCATTACTGCTTTCCCTTCCCATCCTGGATCAAAACGAGCAGCTGTTGAATGTACTACTATTCCCAATCTTCCCAGAGAACTTCTACCATCAAGTCGTGCCATTAAATCATTGTCTAAAGCCAATTCTTCTTTTGTAGTAGCTAAAAGAAAATCTTTCGGCTGCAAGATAAAGGGGGCTCCGTCTTTTATTTTTACCTCTTCCATTAAATCTTCAAAATTGGTTCCTCTTTTCAAATCTAAATAAGGATACTGCGAGGGCCTGAAAATTTTAAATTCATTTCCCAGATGCAAATCAATCGAACAAGGTCCTAGTTGCTCTTCTAAATTTGGTTCGGGGCTAATTTTTATTTTTCCCTTTTTCAAATATTTTTTAATATCGCGATCAGAAAGAATCATATGTAAAAAATCGAATATGAAATATCACAACCCACAAATGAATTGTGATAAATAATAATTTTAAAAAATCTTTTCACTATTTTCTAATTTCTAATTTTAATCTTTTGCCTTCTGCTACTAGCTCTCTGTTTTCAACCAATGAAAAAATCAAAGCAAAAGCGGGAACAAATATCAAAGATGAAAATAATTGATTTTTTAAAAATGGTAATCCAGCAATATAACATTCAATTAATCCTTGCAAGGTCAATGGATACATTTCAAAAGTAAGCCACCAACCAAAATTGGTGAAAAGATAAAAAAAGACTACTGATAAAATTCCCATACCAGTAATCTTTAAAAAATAATACTTTGAGCTTCTTTTAAGCAAAGCGCCAAAAATACCAATCAAAGCATAAGCCACCCAGGTAAAAATATAAACCGACGTATTGCCAAAATAAAGATCAGAGAAAAAAACAATCAATAAGGGAATAATTGCCCCAAAAATTCCACCCAAAAATGAACCAGCCAACAATGAAAGAGCTGTTACTGCTTCAAAGTTGGGAATGTTTATCTTCTCATTTATAAAAATCCGCAAACCTACGCCCAATGCCACAATAAAAATTGCAAAAATAATTTTTCTTTTTTTCTGCATAAAAATAACAATTTCAATATCATTGGAATAATTCGGACGTACCAAAGCAAAGTAGGCCTGATTATTTAGATATTGTAATACCCATTGATCGCGCTGTGCCTTTTATAATTTTTTTTGCTGCTTCCAAATCAGTGGTATTTAAGTCCTCCATTTTCTTTTTAGCAATTTCTTCAATCTGAGCTTCGGTTACACTACCTACTTTTGTTTTATGGGGTTCGCCAGAACCTTTTTCAATACCAGCAGCTTTTTTAAGCAATGCAGAAGCAGGCGGTGTTTTTAATTTAAACTCATATGTCCTATCTTCAAAAACAGTAATTTCAACTGGAATAATATCACCTACCTTATCTTTTGTAGCTGCGTTAAATTTTTGACAAAATTCAGCAATGTTCAAACCGTGCTGACCTAAGGCAGGTCCAATAGGAGGAGCAGGATTTGCCTTAGCAGCAGGAATCTGAAGTTTAATTATTGTAAGAATTTTTTTTGGCATAAATAGTATAGAGAAGCGAAAGAAGAAATTTATTTCTTTGTTCCTTTCATCGTAAATTAGAATTATGTTTTAAACTTTTTTAATTTGTAAAGAATCCAATTCTACTGGCGTATCTCGACCAAACATATTTACCAAAACTTTTATTTTTCCTCTCTCTTCGTCAATTTCAAAAACCTTTCCGTCAAAATCCTTAAATGGCCCGTCAGTAATCTTTACCAAGTCACCGGGCCTTACATCAATCTTATATTCTGGTTCTTTTTCACCCATTCTCTTTTGGAGCCGATCTATTTCTTCTTTTGAAACAGGGATAGGTACTGTGCCAGCGCCAATAAAACCAGTAACTCGCGGTGTGTTTCTCACTACATACCAAGAATCATCTGTTACAATCATTTCAACCAAAACATATCCAGGATAAATTTTTTCTTCCACTACCTCTCTTTTTCCATTCTTTATTTTTATTTTTTTTTCTTTAGGAACAATCACATTAAAAATCTTATCTTCCATTCCCATAGATTCAATACGTTGCTTTAAATTGCGAGCAACTGTTTCTTCATAACCAGAATAAGTGTGGAGCACGTACCAATTTTTTTCTTGTTCAACTTGTTGACGAGACATAATAATCTAATTTTTAAACTCTCATTAGGTTCAAGAATTTAACGCAACATTACCTTCTTATCATCGCGACCCCTCACCACTGTCATCGCGAACGAGCGAGCGAAGCGAGCTCGTCGAAAAGAAAATGAAATTTTCTTTGAGAGCCCGAAGGACGTGGCGATCCCGTGGCATTGTTGCGGGCTGCGCCCGGGATTGCCACGGTCGCCCAAAGGCGACCTCGCAATGACAATAAAAAGGGAACTACTTTCTTTTCGACACTTCGCTGCGGCTCGTGTTCTCAAAGAAGTTTACCTCCTTTGGAGTTTACCTTCTTTTCGACACTTCGCTGCGGCTCGTGTCAATGACAATATTATTGTTACGTTAAAAACTTGAATCTACCTATAATTTTAAAACTTTTTTAATTTTTATCAAATGCTCAATAAATCGTTTTCAAAAAATAAATTTAAAATTATTATTAAATAGAAATTGCAAATCTTATTTTTTTTTGTCAATTAAAATTGGGCTATATTATTTTATTAATTATCCAAGCAAAAAGTGCATCTAACCCGCCTAAAAATATAGCCGTAACAATTGATACACTAATTACAAGCACAGTGTTCTTTATTGTCTCCTGACGAGTGGGCCAAGAAACCTTTTTCATCTCAGTTCTCACCTCTGAAAAAAAATTAGGAATCTTTTTTAAAAAATTACTGATATTCATAATTGCCAACGAATTTACTAATTTATTAGACGAATTTTTATCTTGTCCATCGCTTCACTCTTGAAGGATCTGTGGATCAACATAAACTCGTAATGATTATTGTATCTTATTTTAAAAAACCCCTTACGGGGACTCTTATTATTATATTTTAAGTCTTTTAATATAAAAGTCAAGCCCAATTAGAAAAATTAAGATAAAGGGTGAGACAACTTTCTTACTACTCGATAAAAATTATACCAAAAATTAGAAAAAACAAAATCTTCCCCCCGGGGATATTCAATTTCTTCTCCTCCAAATCCTTTTTTAAAACGAGTAAGCCCTGGCCATTTTTCTTCATCAATCCCCCAGAAATCATAGCTCTCACACCCTTTATTTTTTGCCTCTTTGATTTGAACCCATTGTAAAAGATGAGGAGCCATTAATTTACGATATTTATAGTTTGATGCGCCGTGAAGATAAATTGCCTGCTTGCCAAAAAATATAACAAGATTAGCAGCAATAACCTTTTTTTTGTACTTTGCCAAAAATAAGCAAGCCCCTGTTTTTTCAAAGATTTTTTGATAATAATTTTTGGGATAAGGCGTAAATTTATCACGACTAGCGGTTTTTTGAATCAACTTGTAAAAATCATCTAAATAATTTTTGGCTTCAGATTGCAAATTATAGGTTTTTATTATTTCTATTCCTTTCTTTTCGGCTAATCTTATATTATATCTTGTTTTTTGGTGAAATCCTTGGAAAATTTCTTGTTCTGTTTTTTTAAGATTTAAAATAAGTGTTTTTTGAGGTTGAAATCTTTTTAACGAGGGCACACCGCCCAGCTCTTTGGGCAAAGCAATAAGCGGCTCGATCTTCAAAAAAATTCCTTTTTCTTCTGAAGCGCGTTTTTTCAATTCTTTTAAAATCAGCTGTAAAATTTCTTTTTTAGTTTTTAAAAAAACACTTCTTTTAAAACAAGGCCCAAAGGGTATATAAAAAAGCGATTTTCCAAAAGAAAAAGTTTCTTTGATGATCTGAACTTGGCTCAAAACCTGATCTTTTTCCCTTACTTCAAAACGCCATACCTTTTTAGATAAGGATTCTTGAACTTCTCCCCATTCAAAACTTTGCAAAAAACTACCATCATTTTCAATGATGAATCTGTCCCATACTTCTTTTTTTTCCTCAAAAAGATTTATTTTCATAAACGCGAACCCGTCGCAAACGGGCAAAGCGTAACAGATGAAGGTAAGCTCCGATCCCTTGCCTTCTCCTAGAAAGGTGAAAGGGAAGGGCGAGAACAAAAACGAAGTTTTTGTGGATCCCTGAAGGAGGCAAGCTTCATCAACTACGCGAGCCCGTTTGCAAATGGGCGAAGTGAAGTGTTAAAATGGAAGCAAACTTCATTGACTGTACGGACAGTCATGAGGTTTTGCCTTTATTTTTATAAGATTTCAAATTATAATATATATTCTATGAAATTCCAACTCTATTCTCATTTTAAACCAACACTTCCCCAGCAAGAAGCCGTTCACAAGATTGTAGAAAATCTTAAAAGAAATGTAAAGGACACTGTGCTTTTGGGAGTAACTGGATCCGGAAAAACTTTTGTAGCGGCTAATATAATCGAGCAGATTCAAAAACCAACTCTGGTTATTAGTCATAATAAAACCTTGGCTGCTCAACTTTATCAAGAGTTTAAAGAATTTTTCCCAAAAAATGCTGTTCATTATTTTGTCTCATACTATGACTATTATCAACCAGAGGCGTATATTCCTCAAAGCGACACCTATATTGAAAAAGATGCCAAAATCAATGAAGTAATCGATCGCCTTAGGCACGAAGCAACTCAAAGCTTAATGACAAGAAACGATGTAATCGTTGTTGCTTCGGTTTCTTGTATTTACAATATTGGCTCACCGGAAGATTATCAAAATATTTCTTTATTGCTAAAAAAGGGGCAAATAATTCAAAGAAAAGAATTGCTTTTAAATTTGGTGCGTCTTCAATATCAAAGAAATGATATTGATTTTCAACCAGGAAGTTTTAGGATAAGAGGAAATTTAATAGAAATTTTTTCTCCCACTGGCAAAGAAATCATCAGGATAGAATTATTAGGAAATAAAATAGAAAACCTTTCTCGAATTTGCCCTGAATTAAACCGAAAGATCCATAGCAATTCAGAAAAAATTCTAGAAATACATATTTTTCCTGCTAAGTTCTGGGTAACCCCAAAAGACAAACTGGAGATTGCCCTACAAAATATTCAAAGCGAACTGCAAGAAAGATTAAAAGAATTAAAAAAGCAAGGAAAATTACTAGAAGCAGAAAGGTTAGAAAAAAGAACGAATTATGATATTGAAATGATTAGAGAAACTGGCTGGTGTCACGGTATTGAAAATTATTCCCGGCATCTTGAATTTAGAAAGCCGGGCAGCTCTCCCTTCACCCTCTTGGATTATTTTAACAAATGCCCAAATTTTTCTCTAAACAAATCAAATAAATCTCAAACATCAAAAAGCCACTCAGCATCGTCTGCGAAATACTCGCGAAACTATATTACTTTTATTGACGAATCTCATATCACTATCCCCCAGCTCCATTCAATGTATGAGGGCGACAAACAAAGGAAAAAAACCTTAATTGAATATGGGTTCCGTTTGCCATCAGCGCTTGATAACAGACCTCTTAGATTTGAAGAATTTGAAAAAGAAATAAATCAAACTGTTTATACTTCAGCCACGCCTGGACCATATGAACTTAAAAAGGCAAAAAAAGGAGGAAACATTGTTGAGCTTTTAATCAGACCCACTGGACTTCTTGATCCTAAAATAGAAGTAAGACCAATAAAGAATCAAATCAAAGACGCTATTAAAGAAAGTAAAAAAGCAATCAAAAAAAACGAAAGGGTTTTAATTACTACTCTCACCAAGCGAATGGCAGAAGATTTAGCAGACTATCTTGAAGAACAAGGACTAAAGGTACACTACCTACACTCAGAGATAAAAACACTTGACCGGCCTACTATTTTAAATGATCTGCGTTCAGGAAAATATGATATTGTAGTAGGAATAAATCTTTTGAGAGAGGGGCTTGATCTGCCAGAGGTTGCCTTAATCTTGATCTTAGATGCCGACAAAGAGGGATTTTTAAGAAACGAAACCACTCTTATCCAAACAATGGGCAGAGCTGCCAGGCATCCCAATGGCCGGGTGATAATGTATGCTGAAAAAATTACTGGATCAATGAAAAGAGCGATAAAAGAAGTGGAACGACGACGGAAAATTCAAGCAGAATATAATAAAAAACACCACATAAAACCAAGTCCCATCAAAAAAGAAATTAGAGAATGGGGGTTTGCCCAAGAGAAAAAAGAAATAAAAGATATAAGCGAAATAGCAAAAACAAACGATATAAAAATCCTTAAAAAAGAAATGGAGAAAGCAGCTAAATCTCTTGATTTTGAAAAGGCAGCCCAAATTAGAGACGAAATTAAAAAACTCAAAGAGAATCCGCTAAATAAATCCACTAAATAAAAAGAACAGAAAAGCACTGATGATGGCTGAGCCAGGAATAGTAAAAACCCAGGTAAGAAGAATTTCAATTACTATTTGCCAGTTAACCTTGGCTTTTCTTTCAATAGCGCCTACCCCGGTTACAGCTGAAGAAATTACCTGAGTAGTGCTTAAAGGAACCCCAGATAAACTTTGAAAAAATACAATAACAGCTGAAGCTGTTTCAGCACAAAATCCATGCAATGGTCTAATTTTATAAATTTTTTTCCCCAATGTTTTAATCACCTTTCGTCCACCAAAAAATGTACCCAGTGCCATAAAAAAGCCTGAACCAAATATCACCCAAAAAGGCACCTTAAATTCACTCAAAAAACCACCAGTCAAAAGAGCAGCAGTAATAATTCCCATTGCGTTTTGAGTGTCGTTCATTCCGTGTGACAAAGCAACGGCTGAAGCAGAAAATATCTGACCAAAGCGAAGTCCCTGAGAGATCTTAAAAGAAGATAGATTAGAAAAGAAAATTTTAATAAACCAAGAAACCCCCAAAATCAAAAAAATACCTAATAAAAAACCTAGGATTGGCGCTACAATCATTCCAATAAATACTTTAAATAATCCGCTTTTTATTAAAACTGAGGGACCTGAGTTTACTAATGCTGCACCTACAAGGCCACCAATCAGGGAGTGAGTAACAGAAATCGGAATGCCAAATTTGGTTGATAAAATTATCCATATAATAGCTCCCACCAGGGCAAAGATTAAAAGCTGCAAAGAAACTGTTTCAGGTGAAACAATCCCTTCACCAATGGTTTTGGCAACCTCGGTGCTAATAAAAGCTCCAAGAAGATTAAAAATCCCTGTTAAAAAAATAGCCCTCTTAAAAGAAAGGGCTCTTGTAGAAACTGTGGTGGCAATAGAATTAGCGCAATCGTTAGCGCCGTTCCAAAAATCATAAGTCCAAGACAAAACAACAATGATAATAATCAAAACCAAAGAAGACATAATAAATTCGTAATGCACTCGTAAATTCTTTGATTATTTAACGGTTTTTAATTAAAATTGATTCAAAAATATTTCCCACGTCCTCGCAACGATCAATCGCTTCTTCCAGGACTTCATAAATTTCTTTTAATTTTATAATTTCAAGAATTTTTTCAGGTGTTATCTGAGAAACATTTATTAATTTTTTCAGGGCAGCGCGGTTTACAAAATCTCCTTCGTTTTCTAAGCAATTAATGTCTAAACAAATTTGATGAATGTCTTGCCAATGCTTTTTTACGTTCCTTATTTCTTTTACCCCTTTGTTTATTTTTTTAATTGATTTTTTAATGATTTTAATATAATCGGCAATCTCTTCTGGAAAAGGTTTTGAAATATTATAAATTGTCATTCTATTCACTGCTTTTTCAATTAAATCTATAATGTCATCTAGCCGTTGCCTTAAAAGATCAATATCTTCCCCCTCAATGGGCGTAATAAAACTTTTTCTTAGATTATCAATAATACTATAGCCAATATCATCTGCCTCTTCCTCAAGCTTTTTCATTTTTAAAAACAACGCCTCTAATTCTTGAGGGTTGTTTAAAATTTCACTTAAAAGACAACTGGCTTCTTTTAATTTTTCTGCCTGTTTCTCAAAAAGGGTATAAAAAATTCCGTTTTTGGGAAATAAATCCATAAAATAATCAACGAATTTATACTGATCAGTCTCCTACTCGAACCAAACTCAACTGATATTAAATTTATTCAAAGGAACCCGAGATGAATATATTGCGAATTTATTATATCAAAAATTTGTGGTTTGTAAAATACCGTTTTTTTGAAAAACCTCTAAATTGTACTCGGTAAATCCTTTCATCGCAAATTCAAAAATCTTAACCTTTTTACTGCTCCAATAATTCGTATTTCTTTATAAAAAATAGAGGAGAACTGTTCTCCGTTGTTCGTTTTCCGTTATTACATCGGAATTGCCCCCCCCTCACCTTTATGAAGGTGAGGGGTCGCAATGACAGAGAAACAGAAGGTTTAAAATAATTTTTAAAAGTGACTTATTTTTTTGAACTCTTCTCTTGCAATTTCCCTGTCGTCCCAGGGAATCTTTTTTCCATTTGCAACACACATCCAGGGTTCACATCCCTTACCAGTAATAACTACTATATCATTTGCATTTGCTAAACTCAATGCTTTATTTATCGCTTCTCTCCGGTCTAAAATCAAATAGTGCTTTTTAGATTTAATGCCTGATGCCACTTGCTTCATAATTTGAAGAGGATCTTCATCATAAGGGTCTTCGTTGGTAATAATAATTTCATCGCAATACTTTGCGGCAATTTCACCCATTTTGGGCCTTTTCCATTTGTCTCTACCACCACCACAAGAACCAAGAACACAAATTAGTTTTGAGTTTTGATTTCTCAAGGTTTCATAAACCTCTTTAAGTGAATCTGGTGTGTGTGCATAATCAACAATAACCTTAAACGGCTCTTTAATCACCATTTCCATTCTGCCAGGAACTCCTTCAATTTTCTCCAACGCCCTTTTACAAATTGAAAGTGAAATATTTTGAGAAAATCCAACGGCAGTGGCGCAAAGCGCATTATAAACATTGAAAACACCAGGTAATTTTAATTCAATCTTTTCTGAAGATAATTTATCTTTTACTGTAATTTCATTTTGATTAGATGCGGGGGTTTCGGGATTGCTTTGCTGTGGTTCGTAATGGCTGGAATAAATTTCAACAAAAAATTCACTCCCCATTTCTTTGATTTTTAAATCTTTTCCTTTTATTATTTTATCAGTCCCTTTTGGAGAATCTTTTAAGGTAAAGCCAATTTTCTTTTCTGCTGGGAATTGTAAAAAATAATCAATATTTGCATCGTCTAAGTTTAAAATATGATTTTTTTTATTTTCTTTGAAAAGTTTGCCCTTTGCCGCCCGGTAGTTTTCAAAAGAGCCGTGTCTTTCAATGTGCTCTGGTGAAAGATTGGTAAAAACTACTGTATCAAAATTAATAAACTTCTGGCGGTGCTGTAAAATTCCTTCGGAAGTAATTTCAATAATAGCGTAATGACAATGTGCCTTTGTTGCTCTTTTTAAAAATGTTTGAAGATATCCCCTGCCAGGCGTTGTCATTTTAAAAAGATTTTCTTCTTCGTTTTTATCAACCTTAATTTTTATTGAGTCCAAAGAAGCTACTCTGAAATCTGCTTCTTCTAATATTTTTGAGATCATTTCTGAAACAGTTGATTTACCTTTGGTGCCGGTAATTCCAATTACTTTTAAATGGCGGGAGGGAAAGCCGCAAAAAAGAGCGCTGAAAAAAGCCCAAAGAAAGTGATAGATATTTTTTATTAAATCAAAAAGGAACATAGCGTAGAATTAATCTCAAATGTTAAATGTCAAATCTCAAAATTACATCTTAAAAATCAAATCTTATTATTTCTTACCTTTCATAGTAAGAATACTTGCGGCAAGGATGTTGGCGATTTCAACTGTTTCTTTTAATAATTCGTCTGATTCTTTTTTGTTTAACTTTTCTGTGTCTCTCAAAAGACAGATCCATAACTTTGACTCATTTGCAGATTTTAATGCTGTCCTATAGTAGTTAATATAATCTTTTTTAGAGCTGGCTGATTTTGCTTCAATTGTATTACTGGTAACTGAAGTACCGCTTCTGATGAGCTGAGATCCTATTATTTTTGAGGCAGTATCTTTTGGTAATTTTTCTACAAATTTAATAATTTTTAAAGCGTATTTATAAAGTCGTTTATAAAATTCTTTTTTATAATCGTTACTTTCCATAAAAGATTTAAGATTTGAGATGAAGATTTGAGATTTTACTTTTGAGATTTGACATTTTACTATATATCTAAGTTCTTTACTTCTTTTGCGTATGTTTGTATGAACTGCTTCCTTGGCAACACTTCTTTACCCATTAAAATATCAAAAACTCTGTCGGCTTCTTCGGCGTCTTCAATCGTTACCTGGCGCAAAATACGCTTTTCCGGTTCCATTGTTGTTTCCCAAAGCTCCTCGGCATTCATTTCTCCAAGTCCCTTGTATCTCTGAATAGAAACTGGTTGGTTTCCTATTTTTTTCAAAACCTCTTCTTTTTCCTCGTCGGTATAAGCATATTCTACCTTTTTACCACACTGAATTTTATAAAGAGGGGGCTGAGCAATGTAAAGATACCCCTTTTCAATAATTGGTTTAAAATAGCGGTAGAAAAGCGTTAAAAGCAAGGTGCGAATATGATTACCATCCGTATCAGCATCAGCCATTATGATAATTTTATGGTATCTCAGTTTATTAATATCAAAATCATCGGCAATGGCAGCACCCAAAGCAATAATTAAAGATTTAACTTCTTTTGAAGACAAAACACGATTCAAATGAACCCTTTCAACGTTTAAAATTTTCCCTCGCAAAGGCAGAATTGCTTGAGTGCGTCTATCCCGGCCCTGGCGACTCGAACCTCCAGCACTTTCTCCTTCTACTATGAACAATTCTGATTCTTCAGGATTTTTTGAAGTACAATCAGTAAGTTTGCCGGGCAATGCTAATCCCTCTAAAAGTCCTTTTCTCAAAACTGACTCTTTGGCGTTTTTAGCTGCCTGTCTTGATCTTGCTGCCAATAAGCATTTTTCAATAATCATTCTACCGTCGCGAGGATTTTTTTCCAAAAAATCAGGTAAAAGATCAGAAATCATTGTTTCTACTGCTGAACGCGCTTCGGGATTGCCTAATTTTTGTTTGGTTTGGCCCTCAAATTCAGGTTCTGGTAATTTTACTGAAATAATTGCTGTTAATCCTTCTCTTACATCCTCGCCTTCAATTTTATCTTTATCAGTTAATAGTTTATTTTGCCGTCCCCAGTTTTGAATAGTTCTTGTAAGGGCAGCGCGAAAACCAGTTAGGTGCGTTCCGCCCTCGCGAGTAAGAATATTATTAGCAAATGACATTTCCTCGGATTCAATGTCTTCTGTATAGCAAAAAGTCGCTTCTACTTGAATATCATTTACTTGTTTCTTCCCATAAAAAATATTTTCTTGTAAAATCTTTTCTCCTTGACACAGCCAACGAAGCAATGATTTTATCCCTCCTTCAAAATAAAAGGTATATATAAAGGGGGGAGTTTTTCTTTCATCTTTGATTCTTATTTTTAATTTGGGAATAAGATATGCCTGTAAACGCAAATGATCAATAATCTTTTTTAAAGAAAATTCTATTTTTTTGAAAATTTCAGGATCTGGCTCAAAGATTATGGTGGTGCCGGATTGATCAGTCTTTCCCATTTTTGTTAATTTTGTAATGGGTTTTCCTCTCTCATACTCTTGAAAATATTTTTCCCCGTCCCTTGAAACCTCTGCCCTCATCCATTTTGATAGGGCGCAAACAACTGAAACCCCAACACCGTGGAGTCCGCCACTGGCACGATATGTTTTTCCTCCAAATTTTGCCCCGGCATGAAGATATGTCATAACGGTTTCTAGGGCTGATTTTTTTGTTTGGGGATGAATATCAACTGGTATTCCGCGGCCGTTGTCAGATACACTGATACGATTTCCTGGCAAGAGAGAAATTTCAATTTCTGTAGCAAACCCCATCGTCGCTTCGTCCAAAGAATTATCAGCAACCTCAAAAATTAAATGATGCAAGCCCTCAGGGCCGGTTGAACCAATATACATTCCGGGCCGACGGCGAACCGGCTCAAGACCTTCTAAAACATAAATATCTTTAGTATTATAATCTGAAGTTTTTTTATTTTTTTCCATATAAAAGCGGGGTAAATTAAAAATTTAAAATTTTTAGTATTTATCGTCTTACCTTCCATTCCTCGTTTTCTTCCAAACCATCAATAATTTTATTAAGTATAACATCAATTTCTTTTGAAGATAAGGTCCTGTCATTGGCTTGAAAAACAATATGAAATGCTAAATTCTTTTTGCCCTTGGGCAATGGCGGTCCTTCAAAAATATCAAAGATCTCAACATCTCTAATCAGATTTTCTTCATCTATTTGATGAATGGTTTGAATTACCTCACCTGCCAGGGTTTGGCTTGGAACTAAAACAGCAATATCCTTAATGCTTTCCGGATAGGGCGAGGGCATTTTATATTCGTGTTCCTCTTCCACTAAATTTAACAATTTTTTAAAATCAATTTCAAAAGCGAATACCTCAACGGCTTCATCGTTTTGGGAAGGAATAGGAGTTTTATTAATATTATAAAAATTTAAAATTTCTGGTCTTATCTTTCCTAAAAATCCAATCTCAATATCACCAATTTTTATCTCAGCTGATTCGCCTGCTTGCCAAAAAATTTGTGGGGTTTCTTCTGGTGTTGCCCTAAACTCATCAAAAAAGACATCAACCATTCCCAATCCCTCAAAAATCCCCTCTAATATTCCTTTTAACTCAAAAAATTTATTATTACCAGTAATAACCCCTGCCAGCATTTTCTTCTCTACAATGTTTGAATGTAGAGAATCGGAAGTGGAAGGTTGTTTTTCTGCTTTCAACTTTCCACTTTCAACATTCCAATGATATGTTTTTCCTATCTCAAAAATTCTAATTTCTTTTTTCAAAAATGCCTGATTTCTTTCTATTGTTTTTAGCAAGTTTGATAAAAGTGACGGCCGTAAATATTTAGTATTGGAACTGGTAGGATTTTTAATTTCAATTAAGGGCAAGGGCGAATTTTTACGAATGGAAAAAAGTTCTGCATCTCTCTCAGAAATAAAAGAATAAAGATAAACCTCGTTAAGTCCCAGTCCCTTCAACATTTCTTTTATTTTTCTTTCCCAAAGTAAATCCCTGTTTTTACCAGACACCTTAAGGGGCAAAATAGGACTTTGGGGCTGAATTTTTTCATATCCATAAACTCTGCCTATCTCCTCTACAAGATCCTCGGGTATTGAAATATCGGTTCTTAATGTGGGTACAACCACATTTAGAGTTCTCAATTTACAATTTACAATTTTCAAACCTAATGATTTTAAAATTTTAATTATTTCCTTCTGAGAAATTTTTATTCCAAGCAAGCTTTCAACATAATCTAAATCCAACTTAATCTTTTTGGGAAATTCTTTTTTAGGATAAATATCAATCATTCCCTCTGCTACTTTTCCCTTGGATAATTGTTGGATCAAAAACACAGCTCGATTAATGGCTTCTTCTGTCAGATTGGGGTCAATTTTTTGTTCAAATCTTGTTGAGGCATCTGTCCTCAGGTTTAATTTTTTTGAGGCATAACGAATAACCCTTTGATCAAAATTGGCTGATTCAATTACAAGATTTTTGGTATTTTTATCAATCTCAGGAACCTTTCCGCCCTTAATTCCAGCCAAAGCCAAGGGCTGTTTTTCATCAGCGATTATTAAAATATCTTCATCCAACTGATAATTTTTTTTATCAAGCGTTACAATCTTTTCTCCTTTGGCAGCAAACCGAATAATTATATTTTTTTTCGAACTATTTTCAAGTATTCGAGCCCCATTCGATTTAATTGGTGGGTTGTTCGAAATTTTATCATAATCAAAAGCATGAAGGGGCTGTCCCATTTCTAACATTACATAATTCAGGGCATCAACCACATTATTTATGGACTGAAGCCCACAAGCCCTTAATCTATTTTGCATCCACTGTGGAGAAACAGAAATATTAACCCCAGCCATAAAACGCGCTGTATATCTTTTACAAGCATTTTTGTCCTCAACCTTCACTTTTATAAAATCTTTTGTTTTTAAATTTTTATCTTCCTTCGGTTTGGATTTTGGATTTTGGATTTTGGATTTTTTTAATAATGCTGCTATTTCTCGTGCAATTCCTAGATGAGAAAGACAATCACACCCTCGGTTGGGCAAAACATCGATATCTAAAAGATAGTCCTTTACTGCTTTTGATTTTGGAATTTGGAATTTGGAATTTGGAATTTTTTTTACCTCTTCAACTTCAAAACTGTGCATTGTTAAAAGTTCAGCCAATTTTTCAGGCCTTGGAAGCTTTTCTTTAAAAAATGATTGTAACCAATTATAAGAAAAAATCATATGGAGTAATCACGAATATACGAATATACACAAATATACGAATTACGACTATTTTGTATTTATAATTCTTCGATACTTCACACCATCACGCGTAAAATAAATAAGTATTGCAAGTTTATATCCACTTGAACGTAAATATGATAAAACTTGTCTTATATGAACATAACCAAATCGTGGTCTTACCTTTAATTCAACGATAATTTTATCTTCAATTAAGAAATCTAAAAAATAACTCCCAATATTTTGATCTTGATAATTTAATTTTATGCATTTTTCTTTTTCATAAGAAATTTTTTCCTTATCAAGTTCTTTTGCAAATGCTTTTTGATAAAATTTCTCACTCATCCCAAATCCAATTTCATTAAATATTTTAAAAGCAACACCAATAATTTTATAACTCAACTCAGGATAAATAATTTTCGTCTCGTCCATAAATTTGTATATTATTTTAAATTCGTATATTCGTGATTACTCC
>Ga0208693_1000799_pt1 | contig 24157 bp, 23 predicted proteins | sample AD_UKC071_MetaG_FD_184438 | JGI IMG/M metagenome (GOLD analysis project Ga0208693, IMG submission 184438) | Active sludge microbial communities of municipal wastewater-treating anaerobic digesters from USA - AD_UKC071_MetaG (SPAdes) (version 2) | ecosystem: Engineered > Bioreactor > Anaerobic >... | reverse complement strand
GCTGGATGAGTTGGTGAATCCGGCTTATGCTGAACACGTTGCGCTTTCTTGGCGGAAATTGAGTTGGCGCTCGGGGTATAGCCCCTTACGCCAAGCAGCGCAACAACTTAGCTGCAGGCAGCAAAAATTCCCCGGACAGTAGTGCGCCTTCGCGGGAATGACGGTGGGTGGGTCGCACGCGGGATCGTCGGCCACGGTTGAAATCAACCACCGTGTCAACGCAGTGCGCGCCGCACCCCACACGCAACCAACCCTGTTCGGCTGTCCTTTTGCGTCCTCTGCGAACCCTTTGCGTCCTCTGCGTCCGGCTGTTCGGGCTTTCATGTGGCAGCCTCCACAGGTAAATCCGGCAGCCCATCGTCGTCATCGCCGCCGTAAGCGGTGTCGAACGATCCCGCATCCAGCCCCTGCTCGCGCAGCCAGCGCACCATGACGGGGATGCTGCCGTGCGTGACGATGACGCGCGGCGCCTGCGTGGCGGCGATGGCGCGTTGCAGGCTGGGCCAGTCGGCGTGGTCGCTCAGCACAAAGCCGCGGTCGACGCCGCGCCGGCGGCGCGCGCCGCGGATCTGCATCCAGCCGCTGGCAAAGGCGTCGGCGTGGTCGCCAAAGCGCCGCAGCCAGGGCGTGCCGGCGGCGGACGGCGGGGCGATGACCAGCGCGCGCTTCAGGGCGGCCTTGTCGACGTCGGTCACGCGCTGTGTGGGCGGCAGCACGACGCCGCTGGCGCGGTAGGCGTCGTTCAGCGCCTCGACGGCGCCGTGGCACACGATGGGGCCGATGGACGCGTCCACGCCCCCCAGCAGACGCTGCGCCTTGCCGAAGGCGTAGGCGTAGATCAGGCTGGGCCGCCCCGCATCGGCCTGGGCGCGCCACCAGGCGTTGATGTCGGCGAACAGCTGCGCCGCGTCGGGCCAGCGGTAAATGGGCAGGCCAAAGGTCGATTCGGTGATGAACACGTCGCAGCGCACCGGCTCAAAGGGCGCGCAGGTCGGGTCGGCGTCCAGCTTGTAGTCGCCCGAGGCGACCCACACGCGGCCCGCGTGTTCGACCCGCACCTGCGCCGAGCCCAGCACATGCCCCGCCGGGTGCAGCGACACGCGCACGCCGTTCAGCGTGACCGGTTCGCCATAGGGCAGGGTCTGCAGCGAGATGTCGGCACCCAGCCGCGAGCGCAGCACGTGTTCGCTCTGCGTCTGCGCCAGATACGCGCCATGCCCGCGCCGCGCGTGGTCGCCATGCGCGTGCGTGATGACGGCCCGATCCACCGGCCGCCACGGGTCGATGTAGAAATCACCCGGCGGGCAATACAGGCCACGCGGCGTGGCGACGATCAGGTCGGCGTCAGCGGCGGGGGGCGTTTGGGCATGAGGCACGCGGCATTGTGGACAGCGGCACGCGCGGCGTCTGTCGGACGGCGGCGCGAGCGGAGCGCGCGCTTCGACAGGCTCAGCCCGAACGGGTCGCGACCATGCGCGCCCAGCGCCGATTGGATATTCCGTTCGCACTGAGCTTATCGAAGTGCAAACGCGGCCAATAGGCTTCGACAGGCTCAGCCCGAACGGGCAGCGACCATGCGCGCCGAGCGCCGACTGGATACTCCGTTCGCACCGAGCTTATCGAAGTGCAATCAGAGCCGAGGGGCTTCGACAGGCTCAGCCCGAACGGGTTGCAACCATGCGCGCCCAGCGCCGATTGGACGGCCAAGGGGCTTCGACAGGCTCAGCCCGAACGGGTCGCGACCATGCGCGCCCAGCGCCGATTGGATACCCCGTTCGCACCGGGCTTGTCGAAGTGCAAACGCGGCCAAGGGGCTTCGACAGGCTCAGCCCGAACCGGCAGCGACCATGCGCGCCGGGCGCCGACTGGATACCCCGTTCGCACTGAGCTTGTCGAAGTGCAATCAGGGCCGAGGGGTTTCGACAGACTCAGCCCGAACGGGTCGCGACCATGCGCGCCCAGCGCCGATTGGATACCCCGTTCGCATCGGGTTTGTCAAAGTGCAAACGCGGCCAAGAGGCTTCGACAGGCTCAGCCCGAACGGTGGTTGGTGAACCATGGCCTCCCATGGGGCAGGAGTGCTGTGGCCGCGGCGGAAACTCCCCAACACCCAACACCCAACACCCAACACCCAACGCCCAACGCCCAACGCTCAACGATCAACGCTGAACCTCCCCTACCGCCCCCGCAAGAACAGCCCGTCCAGCTCCTTCATCGACAGCTGTCGCCACGTTGGCCGGCCGTGGTTGCACTGGTCGCTGCGCTCGGTGGCTTCCATCTGGCGCAGCAGGGCATTCATTTCCTCGTGGGTCAGGCGGCGGTGGGCGCGCACGGCGCCGTGGCAGGCCATGGTGGCCAGCAGTTCGTCGCGGGCGCGTTCGATGACGCTGCTGGCGTCGTGCTGCGCCAGTTCGGCCAGCACGCCGCGCGCCAGCGCCACCGCGTCGCCCGCCGCCAGCGTGGTGGGCACGGCGCGCACGGCCAGGGTCTTGGGCGAAAAAGGCGTGATCTCCAGCCCCAGCCGCGCCAGCACGTCGGCGCAGCCTTCGGCGGTGGCCACTTCAAGCGGCGTGGCGGCAAAGGTGGCCGGAATCAGCAGCGGCTGGCTGGCCACCTGCGCGCCGTCCAGCTGCGTCTTGAGCCGCTCGTAGACGATGCGCTCGTGCGCGGCGTGCATGTCGACCAGCACCAGGCCGACGCGGTTCTCGGCCAGGATGTAGACGCCGTGCAATTGCGCGATGGCGCGGCCCAGCGGCCAGTCGTGGCCGGCTTCCACCGGCGCGGCGGGCTCCGCCGGCGTGGCCGACGGCTGCCACAGCGCGCGCAGTTCTTCGACCGCGTGGCGGCCCGCGTTTGCTTCAAAATAAATAGCTGACTGCGCTGTATAGCTTTGCGCTGGCGGCCTGAAAGGCTTGAAACCCTCGTCCAGCGGCGGAGATTCGGGCGTGCGCCAGGCGGGCGTGTCAGGGGCCTGGCCGGCCAGCGCGGCGCGCGGGGTGGCCAGCGCGTTTTCGATGGCGTGGCGCACGGCCTGGTGCACTTCGCGGCTGTCGCGAAAACGCACCTCGATCTTGGTCGGGTGCACGTTGACGTCCACGCGCGCGGGGTCGATCGTCACGTGCAGCACATACACCGGCTGGCGCTGGCCGTGCAGCACGTCCTCGTAGGCGGCGCGCGCGGCGTGGGCGATGACCTTGTCGCGCACGAAGCGGCCGTTGACGTACGCAAACTGCTGGTCGGCGCGCGACCGTGCCACGTCGGGCAGCCCGGCGCGGCCGGTGATGTGCACCGGCCCGGCGCGGTGATCGATGGCCACCGAGTCGGCCAGAAAGTCCTCGCCCAGCACGTCGGCCAGGCGCTGCGCGCGGCCGGCATCGCCGGGGTGGGCACGCCACTGCTCGATCAGCTTGCCTTCGTGCCAGACGGCGAAGCCGACGTCGGGCCGCGCCAGCGCGTGGCGGCGCACGGCCTCGATGCAGTGCGCCAGTTCGGTCGCGTCGGTCTTGAGAAACTTGCGCCGCGCCGGCACGCTGAAGAACAGCTCCTTCACCTCCACGGTGGTGCCCTGCGCGCGCGCCACGGGCTTCATCTCGCCCGTGCGGCCGTCCAGCAGATGGGCAGACGACTGGCCGCCCGCCCGCGACAACAAAGAGACTTCAGCTATGGAGTTGATAGCTGCCAGCGCCTCGCCCCGAAAGCCCATGGTGCCAACGGCTTCCAGCTCGGCCAGGCTGGCGATCTTGCTGGTGGCGTGGCGGCGCAGCGCGGTCGCCATCTCGTCGGCAGGGATGCCGGCGCCATCGTCTTCGACGCTGATCAGGCGGACGCCGCCGGCCAGCAGGCGCAGCGTGATCTGCGTGGCCCCCGCGTCCAGCGCATTGTCGAGCAGCTCGCGCACCACCGATGCGGGTCGCTCCACCACCTCGCCCGCGGCGATTTGGCTGATGAGTTCGTCGGGCAGTTCGAGGATGGGTCGGCGAGACGCGGTCACCCAGTCATTCTAGGCAGCGCCGCTGCGCCGGCCGCGGGTGGGTGCCGCTGCGCGGTAAGCGGGGCGGTCAGGGGCGCGGTGGGCGTTGCTGCGCTGGCGACGGCTGCTGCAAGAGCGGCGCGGCCGACGTGTCAGGGCGGCCCCGCTGGGCATCATCGTGCGCCTTGCGGGCGCGTCGGGTCTGATCCTGACCGGCGGCGGGTGCCTGGTTGGCAGTCTGCTGATCGCGCTCGTGCGGCAGCGTGTCTGATGGGGCGTGGCGCACGTCGCCCAGCTCAATGGTCACTTCAGGGTCGGGCGAAGGCGTAGCGGGGCGGGCGGTGGAAGAGGAGGGGTTCATGCGTGACAACCTGGTAGAGCGGAAGGTTGGGCCAGTGTGCGCCGCGGGGCGCGGCGTGACTGTCGGACGGCGCCGCCCGCCGCCGTGGGCGGGTATCGGCTGGCGAGCTGCGGGGCGCGAGCAGCGGCGCCGATAATCGCCCCCCATGGATATCGTGATGCAACTGGTCGACTTCATCCTGCACGTCGACAGACATTTGGGCGCCTTTGTGGCGCACTACGGCCCGTGGGTGTACGCGCTGCTGTTCGTCATCGTCTTCGTCGAAACCGGCGTGGTGGTGATGCCTTTTTTGCCGGGCGATTCGCTGCTTTTCGTGGTCGGCGCGCTGGCCGGCGCGGGGCTGGTCAGCTATCCGCTGGCGTGCGTGATCCTGCTGGCGGCGGCCATTTTGGGCGACCAGTGCAATTACAGCATTGGCCGCTATTTCGGCCCCAAGGTGTTTCAGTGGGAGGACTCGCGCTTTTTCAACCGGCGCGCCTTCGACAAGGCCCATGCGTTTTACGAGCGCTATGGCGGCGTGACGGTGATCCTGGCGCGCTTCATGCCGTTCATCCGCACGTTCGTGCCCTTTGTGGCGGGCGTGGCGGAGATGAGCCGCGGCAAGTTCAGCTTCTTCAACGTCACCGGCGCGCTGATCTGGGTGCTGGGCCTGGTGACGGCGGGCTACGTGTTCGGCAACCTGCCGTGGGTGCAGGCCAACTTGAGCAAGATCATCTGGGCGCTGATCCTGGTGCCGGGCCTGATCGCCATCTATGGCGGCTGGAAGGCCGGGCGGGCCGAAAAGGCGGCGGCCCGCGCCTGATCGCCCTGCAAGAACGAAAAAGCGGGCGATCCTTTGAAGGAACCGCCCGCAGAGTCTTGGAGGAGAACTTGCAGAGAAACTGGCTTTCGCCAGCCCCTATTCAACGCGCCCCACTGGCCGTTGCTTGTCGGACAAGGCTGACGGACGCTGTCATCGCGACGGCCTGTGCGTGAACGGTTGCGCTGCGTTGGCCGCGGCGCGTGCGGCACGGACGCGCCAGTGGTGTCTTTTTTCGCCAGCGGTTCGGCGGCCGGCGGCCCGGTCAGACCTGCCGGTTGCGCGCCAACGGCGGGTTGGCTGAAAAGTATTTCTGCACCCCGCTGATCAGCGCGTTGGCCAGGTCGTTCTGGTAGCTTTCGCTGCGCAGCTTGCGTTCTTCGTCGGGGTTGCTGATGAACGCGGTTTCAACCAGCACGCTGGGAATATCGGGCGCGCGCAGCACGGCAAAGTTGGCGCGCTCCACGCGCGGCTTGTGCAGGCGGCCAACGCTGCCAATCTCGCGCAGCACCGAATCGCCCAGCATCAGGCTGTCCTTGATCTGCGCGGTGGTGCTCATGTCCAGCAGGGCGCGCTGCACCAGCGAATCGCGCACGCCCAGGTTGACGCCGCCCACGCGGTCGGCGTTGTTTTCGTTGGCGGCCAGCCAGCGCGCGGCGGTGCTGGACGCGCCGCGCTCGGACAGCGCGTAAACGCTGGCGCCCGCCGCCTCGGACCGCATGAAGGCGTCGGCGTGGATGCTGATGAACAGGTCGGCGCCCACGCGGCGCGCCTTTTCGACCCGCGTGGCCAGCGGCACGAAGTAGTCGCCGTCGCGCGTCAGAAACGCGCGCATCGGGTTGCCGCCCACGGTGGCGTTGTTGATGCGGTCGCGCAGCTTCAGGGCCACCTGCAGCACCACGTCTTTTTCGTAAGTGCCGCCAGGGCCGATGGCGCCCGGGTCTTCGCCGCCGTGGCCGGGGTCCAGCGCGACGATGATGAGTCGGTCGATGCCGGCGCGCGCGGGGGCCTGCGCCACGGCGCTGGGCGCGGGCGTGGGTGCCGGCGTGCGCAAGGTCAGGCGCGGGGGCGCGGGCGGGCTGGGCGCGCGCGCCACGGCGGTGCCCGGGCGCGACAGTTCGTTCGAGCGCTCGATCTGCCGCGCGATCAGATCACCCAGCGAATCGGTGGCCTCGGCCGACATGCCGCGCGCCGCGCCGCCCGGAGCGCGCGCGGCGGGGCCGCCCAATTCCTTCATGCGCTCGGCGATCAGCTGCTCCAGCGGGTCGACCGGGTGGGCCGGGTACAGGTCAAACACCAGCCGGTGCCGGTACGCCGCCACCGGCGCCAGGGTAAACACCTGCGGGCGGCTGTCGTGCTTCAGGTCCAGCACCAGGCGCACCACGCCGGGTGCGTGCTGCCCGACACGGATGCCGGCGATGTTGGGGTCGTCGGCGCGCACCTTGGCGACCAGCTCGCGCAGTGTGGGGTTCAGCTCCAGCCCTTCAATGTCGACCGCCAGGCGCGGCGGCATGCCGACCATGCGGTGCGTGGCCTTGAGCGCGCTGTCGGATTCGATGGTGACGCGGCTGTAGTCCTCGGCCGGCCAGATGCGCACCGCCACGATGCTGGCGCCGCGCGCGATGTGGTGCGCCGTCAGCAGCAACACCAGCGAGCCGCCTTGCAGCAGCGCGCGGCGGCGGCCGGGCAGGCGCGGGGCGGGCGCGGGCGGCGTCATGGGTTTACCTCGCGCAGGCCTTGCAGCAGCAGCGCGCCGCGCGCCGTGCCGGCCTGTGCGCGCACCGTGCGTTGGTCATCCTGCGCCAGCCAGTCGATGTGCAGCGTCAGGTCGGGCACGGGCAGCAGGCCGGCTGCCTTGTCGGGCCATTCGGCCAGCTTCAGGCCGGGCGCGGCAAACAGGTCGCGAAAGCCGGCGTCTTCCCATTCGCGCGGGTCGTTGAAGCGGTAGAAGTCGAAGTGCGACACCGCCAGGCCGTCGGGCGCGGCGTGCGGCTCGACCACGGCATAGGTCGGGCTCTTGATGCGGCCTTCAACGCCCAGCGCGCGCAGCAGGTGGCGCACGAAGGTGGTCTTGCCCGCGCCCAAATCGCCCTGCAGTTCGATGAAGGCGTCGCGCAGCGCGGGCAGCGCGGCCAGGCGGCGCGCAAAGGTGGCGGTGTCGTCCTCGGTGCGCCAGGTGAACGACGCGGACGGTGCGGTTTCTACAATCTGGCCGTGGCTGGCAGTGGCGCTCAACTCGATTCCCTTGAACTGTGGACGCAGGTGCAGGACGCGGCGCGCGCGCTGGGGTTTTCGCACGTCGGCGTGGCAGACGTGGACCTGTCGAGCGCCGAACCCGGCCTGCTGGCCTGGCTGAACAACGGCTTTCATGGTCGCATGGATTACATGGCGGCGCATGGCCTGAAGCGCGCACGCCCGGCCGAGCTGGTGCCCGGCACCGTGAGCGTGATCACCGCGCGCATGGACTACCTGCCGCGCGATACGCCGCCCGGCTGGCAGGCGCTGGAGTTTGACCGCCTGCAGCGCCCGGGCGAAGGCATCGTGTCGATCTACGCCCGCGGCCGCGACTACCACAAGGTGCTGCGCGCGCGGCTGCAGAAGCTGGCCGATCACATCGCGGCCGCCGTCGGCCCGTTCGGCCACCGCGTGTTCACCGATTCGGCCCCCGTGCTGGAGGCCGAACTGGCCGCGCGCAGCGGCCAGGGCTGGCGCGGCAAGCACACGCTGGTGCTGTCGCGCGCAGGCGGGTCGATGTTCTTCTTGGGCGAGATCTATATTGACCTGGCGCTGCCGCGCACCGCGCCGGCCAGCGAGCATTGCGGGCAATGCACGGCCTGCATCGATATTTGCCCCACGCGCGCCATCGTGGCGCCGCACCGGCTGGACGCGCGGCGCTGCATCTCGTACCTGACCATCGAGCACGACGGCGCGATTGACGAGGCGCTGCGGCCGCTGATCGGCAACCGCATCTACGGCTGCGACGATTGCCAGCTGGCCTGCCCCTGGAACAAATACGCCCAGCGCAGCGCGCTGCCCGACTTCGACGTACGCGTTGGCCTGCGCGGTGGCGAGCTGGCGGCGCTGTTCGGCTGGAGCGAAGCAGAGTTTCTGCGTCGCACTGAAGGCGGGCCGATCCGCCGCATTGGCCATGTGCGCTGGCTGCGCAATATCGCCGTGGCGCTGGGCAACGCGCTGGCCGCGCTGCCCGCCGGTGATGCGCGGCGCGCGCCCTTGCTGGCCGCGCTGCAGGCCCGCGCCGACCACCCGCACGCGCTGGTGCGCGAGCATGTGCAATGGGCGATGGGGCGTTGACAACGTCACGGCGTTGCTGCGATTTTCAAAGCGTGGGGCTGGCGCCGCGACGGTGCGGCAAGCTGCTATTTTCATAGCATAGGCGATGCGCGTCAACCTGAGGCGGGCACACGGAGGGCGCCTTGTCCGACACCGCGATGCTCATGGTTTGCATAGCATCAATGGCTCGCACCGCCGCGCTCAGAAGGCGGTACACCATTCACCGCCCGTCGCCCTGGGTGCCGCGGGCCGACACACAAGGAGATGCCGTGAGCTACACCCTGAGACAAGTCCAACCCCTCTTGACCAAGCCCGAACTGGAGCTGTTTCACGCCAGCCGCGCCGGCGCCTTGAAGGAACTGACGGCCCGCCAGCTGGCCAGCAAGGTCACCCGCGCCCGCGCGCTGCGCGACAAGTACCGCGACACCTACCGCCGCCAGACCGTGGCCACGCGCACCGGCCCTGCCAACGAGCGCAAGCAGATGGGCGGTGAGAACAACCGCACCGAAATCAAGGCCGACATCCTGGCCGACGTGTTGCAGCGCTTTGAAGCGCAGCATGAAAAGCTGGAAGCGCGCCTGGCCAAGGCGACCACAACGCGCGGCGCCCGTCCGCACAACGCGCCGGGCGTGCCCGCCAAGCGCACCAACCCCAAGTCTGCGCAGCGCAGCCGGCGCACCACCGGCGATGCCGCGCCGGGCGAGGGCGCTGACCTGGCCATGCGCAACGCCACCACCACCAAGCCGCGCCAGGTGGCACGCAAGCAGCGCGCCGCCGACGACTTAGGCTACGCGGTGGTGACCGCGCGCGGCGCCAAGTCGACCCGCGCCGCCAACGGCGCCGAGCGTCCGGCGGCCAAGACGCCGGCCAAGAAAACGTCCGCTAAAAAAATGCCCGCCACCAACGCCATCACCGGCGCGGCCCAGCCGGCCGCCAAGCTGATGAAGCAGGTGCGCTCGGCCGTGGCGCGCCAGCAGCAGGCCGCGCCGGCCGAAGGCACGCCGACCGCGCGGCGCGGCAGCCGCACCCGCGTGGGCGGCTCGGCCAGCGACCTGGCGCAAGGCGCGGTGCCGACCGGTATGCCGGCGGCGGCGCAGCGCTTTAATCCGCTGAAGGCCGAGCCGGTCAACAAGAAGATTCACGCGTCGGCGCGCGGACGCCAGAAGGTGGTGACGGCCAAGCGCGACGCGCGCTGATGCCGGTTGCATCACACAGCCGCGCGGCGGGCGTCGCGCGGCTTATTTTTTTGGTAAAATCACGCGCTGGCGCTCATCTGGAAAGCGTATGAAGCTATTTAAACGATAGCTAAAGTCATCCCGCCAGCGCGCGAAACACGCCCAGCGCGAAGGGCAGGCTGACCATGCCCAGCACGGTCGACAGCGTGACCAGCCCCGCCACGTACGGCCCGTTGTAGCCCATGCGCGCGGCCAGCACGTAGCAGGTCGAAGCGGTGGGCAGCGCCGAAAAGATGAGCAGCACCATGGTTTCTTCCGTGCCCAGCCGGAAGGCGCGCGCCAGCAGCCACGCGGCCACCGGCATCAGCAGGTGGCGGATGGTGAGCACCCCCACGCTCAGCGCCTTGCCGCTGGCCAGGCTCTGAAACTGCATGCCCGCGCCGGCCGACATCAGCCCCAGCGCGATGGACGCCGCGCCGATGCGGGTGACCGTGGGCACCAGCCATTCCGGCAGCGTGAACCCGGCCAGGTTGGCCAGCAGGCCCGACGCCGTGGCCAGGATCAGCGGGTTGCGCGCCAGCTCGCCCAGAAAGCCGCGCCCCGCGTGGTGCGCCATCGGCCACACCGCGCCGATGTTGCACAGCGGCACGCACACGCCAATCAGCACCGCGATCAGCTGCAGGCCAGGCGCGCCGCCCAGTCGCTCGGCCAGCGCCAGGCCGATGAACGAGTTGAAGCGGAACGCCACCTGCGCGCTGGCGGCGTGGTCGCGCAGGTCGATGCGCCCGCGCAAGCCCGGCAGGCGCGGCAGCGCATAGGCCAGCATGATGCCGGTGCCCACCAGCCCCAGGCCGGCGCCGATCAGGCTCGACGCCGCGCGCACGTCCAGCGGCGTGCGCACGATGGACTGGAACAGCAGCACCGGAAACAGAAAGTAATAGACCAACGCTTCTGCCGACTGCCAGACCGGGCGATTGAGCGCGGTGTGGCGGCACAGCAGGTATCCGATCAGGATCAGCGAAAAGTCCGGAAAGAGCAGTTGGGCGTAGTGCACGGCGGCAGAGCATAACGGCGCTGCGGGTATTCCCTTGGCTTTCTGCCCGACTGGCTGGGAACACGGGGCGTGTTTTGCCCGTCTAATTCCGGTTTTGTTTCTGGAACGACCAAGAAGGAGTTTTGCACCGATGCAACGCCGTTACCTGATCGCCCTCGCCGCCGCTGCCGCCACGCTGTCGGCGGGCGGTGCCTTTGCCCAGGCCTGGCCCGCCAAGCCCATCCGCCTGATCGTGCCCTTTGCGGCCGGTGGCACCACCGACATCATCGCCCGCGTGGTGGCCGAACCGCTGGGCCGCGAACTGGGCCAGCCGGTGGTGGTCGACAACAAGGGCGGCGCCGGCGGCGCCATTGGCGCGACCGAAGCCGCGCGTGCCGCGGCCGACGGCTACACGCTGAGCGTGGCCACGGTGTCGACCACCGCGGCCAACCCGGCCATCAACCCCAAGATCAGCTATGACCCAGTGAACGACTTCATGCCGGTCATCAACATCGCCGCCACGCCCAACATCATTGCGGTGCACCCCAGCTTCGCGGCCAAGAACTACAAGGACTTTGCCGCGCTGGTCAAGCAGCAGCCGGGCAAGTTCAGCTACGCGTCGTCGGGCACCGGCGGCATCGGCCACCTGCAGATGGAGCTGTACAAGAGCCTGACCGGCATGTTCGTCACCCACATCGCCTACCGCGGCGCCGGCCCGGCGCTGAACGACGTGGTGGCCGGCCAGGTGCCCATCATCTTCGACAACGTGCCGTCGTCGCTGCCCTTCATCAAGACCGGCAAGCTGGTGCCCATCGTGGTGGCCGCGCCGCAGCGCCTGAAGGACTTGCCCGACACGCCCACCTTCAAGGAAGTGGGCCTGGAGCCGGTGAACCGCATGGCCTACTACGGCATCCTGGCGCCCAAGGGCACGCCCAAGGACGTGGTCGACAAGGTCAACGCGGCGGCCAAGAAGGTGCTGCAAGACCCGGCGGTGAAAAAGCGCATTGAAGAGACCGGCTCGTTCATCATCGCCAACTCGCCCGACGAGTTTGCCAAGCAGATCAAGGACGAACTGGCCGTCTACAAGCAGGTGGTGGCCAAGCAGAAGCTGACGCTGCAGTAAACCCTGCGCTCGCACAAAAACCCGCCGTGGCCCGCGCCCGGCGGGTTTTTTATTTGTTGAAGTGGAGGTATCGAGAAGCGCGTTCCATTGGAAACGCAGCTCCCTCTCCCTCTGGGAGAGGGTAGGGGTGAGGGCCAGCAGCGGGCCCAGCATGACGAGCCCTAAATTGCTACCGAATAAATAGCTCTATACGCGCTCGGGACTTGCGCTAGAGCCGATTTTTGATGCTGATCTCCTTCGCCAACCCCGGTTTTGGTATCTTCCTCCCGTGCCCGCAGTTCCCCCCGCCGACTCCAGCATCGACGCCTTCATCGACGCCCTGTGGCTGGAGGACGGCCTGTCGCCCAACACCCTGGCCGCCTACCGGCGCGACCTGACGCTGTACGCGCAGTGGCTGTGCGACACGCACGGCGTGGCGCTGGCGCAGACGGCCGAGCCGCACCTGAACGCCTACATGGGCGTGCGCGCCAAGGTCAGGCATGAACGCGACCAGGGCAAGGCCACGTCGGCCAACCGGCGCCTAACGGTGTTCAAGCGCTACTTCCGCTGGGCGCTGCGCGAAAGGCTGATCAGCGCCGACCCGACGCTGAAGTTGCTGACAGCCAGGCAGCCCTTGCGCGTGCCCAAGACGCTGAGCGAAGCCCAGGTCGAGGCGCTGCTGGCCGCGCCCGACACCGACACGCCGCTCGGCGTGCGCGACCGCACCATGCTGGAGCTGATGTACGCCAGCGGCCTGCGCGTCAGCGAACTGGTGTCGCTCAAGACCTTCGACGTCGCCTTGGCCGACGGCGTGCTGCGCGTGCTGGGCAAGGGCAGCAAGGAGCGCCTGGTGCCCTTTGGTGAAGAAGCGCGCGACTGGCTGCAGCGCTATGTTTCAGAGAGCAGGCCTGCCTTGCTGGGCCAGCGCCAGACCGAGGCGCTGTTCGTCACCAGCGCCGGCCGCACGCCCGGCACGGCCATGTCGCGCGTGATGTTCTGGACCCTGGTCAAGCGGTATGCGCGCCAAGCCGGCATCACCACGCCGCTGTCACCGCACACGCTGCGCCACGCCTTCGCCACGCACCTGCTCAACCACGGCGCCGACCTGCGCGCGGTGCAGATGCTGCTGGGCCATGCCGACATTTCCACCACCACCATCTACACCCACATCGCGCGCGAGCGGCTGAAGGATTTGCACGCGCGGCACCATCCGCGTGGCTGATGCGCAAAAGCCGAGGCGAGCGCCCATGCAGCGCGCAAACGGCGCCCGCGCTGGCCGCTGACGCACAATCCGCGCATGACTGCCTCGATGCCGTTCCTCACACGCCGCGCCAGCCTGGTCGCGGCGGCCGCGCTGGCGCTGACCCCCGCGCTCACGCAAGCCCAGGCCTGGCCCGCCAAGCCGATCAAGATCACCGTCGCCTATCCGCCCGGCGGCGTGGCCGACAGCGTGGCGCGCCTGCTGGCCGACCGGCTGGCGCCCGTGCTGGGCCAGAGCGTGCTGGTGGACAACAAGGCCGGCGCCAGCGGCACCATCGGCATGGACGCCGTGGCCAAGGCGCCGCCGGACGGCTACAGCTTCGGCTTTTCGGCCATCAGCCCGCTGGTGCTCAACCCGCACCTGGGCAAGTCGCCGTTTGATCCGGCCCGGGACATTGCCCCGGTGGTCAGCGTCATCGCCTCGCCGGTGCTGTTGCTGGGCACGTCGGCGCTGCCCGCACGCGACTTCAAGGAACTGGTCGCTGCGGCCAAGGCCCGCCCAGGCGCCGTGCGCTGGGCCACGTCGGGGCCGGCGTCGCTGGGCCACATCGTGCTGGAGCAGGTCAAGTCGGGCGCTGGCGCCGACATGACCCACGTGCCCTACAAAGGGGGCGGCCAGCAGATCAACGACGCGCTGGGCGGCCAGTTCGAGGTGCTGAGCGTGAACGCCGGCCCGGCCGTCATGGGACACATCAAGTCCGGCAAGCTGAAGCCGCTGGCCGTGGGCGCCCCCGCGCGGCTGGAGGAATTGCCCGCCGTGCCCACGCTGGCCGAGATGGGCCTGCCCGCCGCCAACCTGGCGTCGGTGTTCGGCCTGTTCGCGCCCGCCGGCACGCCGCCTGCCGTCATCGAGCGCCTGAACACCGAGGTGAACAAGCTGCTGAAGGACAAAGACGTGCGCCAGAAGATCGAAGCCGCCGACAACGTGCCCACCGGCGGCAGCGCGGCCGACTTTGCCAGGTTCATCGCCGCCGAATCGGCCAGCAACGCGCGCATCATCAAGGCGGCGTCGATCAAGGCAGACTGACGGCTTGATTCATAAAACATAGCAAATAACGCAGGCTGGACAAGCGCAGGGCGCCTGTTCCATCAAGACTTCAGCGACTCACGACATGGAAACCGTCGCTCCCTGGCTCTCGCAACCGGCGCTGCAGGCCGCGCTTTTGGCCGCCGCCGGCGCGCTGGTCTACTGGCTGAAGGACGTGCCGGGCCTGGTGTTGCGCTGGGCACGGCGCTTTTTCGTCAGCACGCTCACCGTCGATTCGCGCGACGACTTCCTGTTTCCGGCGCTGGTCGAATACATGGACCAGCACCCGGGCTTGCGCGGCGTCAACCAGTTCACCGCGCGCAGCGTGCGGCGCGGCACCGAGCACCAGAGCCTGGCCGAAGACCTGCGCAACGGCCAGCCGCCGCGCGCTTACCTGTCGCCGGGCGAGGGCGTGCACATCTTGCGCGCGGACGGCCGCTGGCTGTGGCTGCGCCGCGATCTGCAGGTGACGCAGAGCGTGTTCGAGAAAGTCAGCCTGTCCACGCTGGGCCGCTCGCCGCGCTATCTGGAAGGCTTTCTGCAGGCCGCCATCGACGCCCGCGCCGCGCGCGAAACCGACACGCTGTCGGTCTACATCCCCAACCCCTTCCACGGCGGCGACTGGATGCGCGCGCGCCTCGGGTCACGCCGGCCGCTGGCGTCGGTGGTGCTCAAGGCGGGGCAGGGCGAAGCGCTGCTGGCCGACCTGGAAAACTTCTTCCATAGCCGCGAGCGCTATGCCGCGCTGGGCATTCCGTGGCGGCGCGGCTACCTGCTGTACGGCCCGCCCGGCACGGGCAAGACCTCGCTCGTCACCGCGCTGGCCAGCGAACTGCGGCTGAACGTGTGCACCCTCAGCCTGGCCAGCCCCATCGTCACCGACGAGAAGATCCACACCCTGCTGGCCTCGGTGCCGCAGCGCTCGCTGCTGCTGATCGAGGACGTCGACGCCTTCTTCCGCGAGCGTGACGCCGCGCACGCGCAGGTCAAGCTGTCGTTCAGCGGCTTTCTCAACGCGCTGGACGGCGTGGCCACGCAAGAAGGCACCGTGCTGTTCATGACCACCAATCACATTGAGCGGCTCGACCCCGCGCTGATCCGCGCGGGCCGCATCGATGAGCGGGTGCAACTGGGCTACGCCGACGAGGAACAGTTGCGCCGGCTGTACCGCAAATTCCACGACGACCCCGCGGCGGCCGACGCCTTCGCGCGCGAGAAAGCCGGGCAGAACCTGTCGCCGGCGGCGGTGCAGGGAGAGTTGATGAAGCGGTTTGGGGCCGCAAGCAAGGCGGACATTGCTGTCCGCATGGACGCGTAGCCCGCTTTCAGCCGGACGGTTCTTGCGGGTCGCGGTGGGCGCAAGGGCATCAATGCCCGTCCTGCGAGGCCATCGTTGATTGGCCGTCGGGATTGGGCTGCGTGATGCGCCTTACGCCGGCTGGAACGACCACGCTGGCGGCTCGTCGTTGCCGGCGTCTTCGTCCTGCTCGGCGTCTTCATGCGTGGCGTGCACCTTGCCGGCGGCGTGGTGCACGGGCGCGTAGATGGCGTACAGCCGCATGGGCTTCTTGCCGGTGTTGATCACGTCGTGCCAGGTGCCCGCGGGCACGGTGATGCACCAGCCGTCCTCGACTTCCTGCTCGAACGTGAGCTTGGTCTTGCTCGGCCCCATGACGCACTTGCCCTTGCCCGCGTCCAGGCGCAAGAACTGGTCGGTTTCGGGGTGCACTTCCAGGCCGATGGACTGGCCGGGTTCGATGGACATGAGCGTGACCTGCAGATACAGGCCGCTCCAGGCCACGGTGCGGTAGTTGGCGTTGTCCTTGGTGGCGGTTTCTATGTCGAAGGCGTTGGGCTTGGGGCCAATGTCCTTGACGACGGGTTTCTGGGGCATGCGTGACTCCTTGTGGATGGGGTAATGAAGCCATGGCGCGGCGCGCTCGGCGATGAGACAACACCGCCATCGTAGTGCCTGCCATCGCACAGCCGTGCGCACAACGGTGTCAGTGCGCGGAGGGTTCGGCCAGCGCGGCCAGTTCGTCGGCGGTAAAGCCGGCCTGCTGGCGCGCGGCGGTGTTGAACGGGCCTTTCAGCCGCGGGGCGCCGTACTGGCGCGCCAGCACGCGGTAATGCGCCAGCGGCTCCAGGCCATCGCGCTGGCACAACCAGCGGTACCAGTGGTTGCCGATGGCGACGTGGCCGATCTCGTCGCGTAGGATGATGTCGAGAATGTCGCAGGCGGCCAGCGCGTCGGGCGTGCCGGCGGCGCGCAGCTTGCGCTGGATCAGCGGCGTGGCGTCCAGCCCGCGCGCCTCCAGCGTGCGCGGCACCAGTGCCATGCGGGCGGTGATGTCGCCCTGGGTCTTCTCGCACATGGCCCACAGGCCGTCGTGGGCCGGAAAGTCGCCGTAGGCGTGGCCCAGGCGCGTGCGCAGATGGTCGTGCAGCAGGCTGAAGTGGTAGGCCTCTTCCCGGGCCACGCGCAGCCAGTCGCGGTAGAAGGCGTCGGGCATGCCGTCAAAGCGCCAGACGGCGTCCAGCGCCAGGTTGATCGCGTTTAATGAATGTACCAAAAAAATAATTGACAAAAGGAAGCCGTGCTGAAAATTGCGTGGACACAATCGCTAAAATTAGGCTGGTCGTATCGTCACGGCCGCTGCACATTTTTGCACTTCATGTGATTCCGTGTGCATAGGTTGGTGCTCTTTATTTTGTTGGATAATAAATTGCCATGTCAATACAGATAACTGATGCGATAATCCATCAAATTAATAAAACTGCTCAAACAAAGGATTCTGGCAGCGTTACCTTGAATGCAAGGCAAGACTGTCTGCCAAAAGATGAATTGTTGGATCAGCTTTGCAAATCACTTCTTGATTTGTATACAAAGAATGCCAACAACAACGGCACATTGGGTCAAGATCCAATTGAGCACATATTTCCTTTGCGATTAAGGTCTTATGTCGATGGACAAACCGCCTTCATTCCTTTCACGCTTGAAGCATTAAACCTACTTAAGACTCGCATGGAAGGAGCTTTTCTTTCAACGGGGGGTTACGCATTATTTTTACGATATTCGGCAGATGCTCATGACATGCTACTTGTGGTAATGTTGAAATTAAAAGCAGGAGCGGGTATTGATGCTGAAACCCTAAGCCTAACTAAAACTTTAAATATTGACCTTAGCCATCTCCACGAAGCGGCACGTATCAATGTTACTAGGTGGTTGGCGGGACAGCAGCCTTATTTGACATTCATTAAAGGTCGCTCAAGCGCAAATGATGTTAGCGAATATTTTCGTGATGCGCTGGCATGTACTGGCTATACAGATTCTAAGCACCATACCGAGGCCATAATACGAGCGGCAGATGAATTTGTTGACTCAAGGGCTGACCTCGACAGTGTGGGGAAGCAAATAGAGCGTATTGCAATGCGTCAACGGCTTTATGACTGCTTGTCTAGTAATCAAACAGAGGTTCCATTAGCGACTGTTGCAGCCGCCATCTATCCTAACGACCCACAGGATTTTATTGATCATATTAGGGCTAAGGCTGTTGACGGTGGCTACCACGTCGATGACCGTTTTAAACCACATAAACCTACTTTTCAAAAGTTACATCGCATTAAAGAAAGATTTGGCTCAGTACAAATCGCCTTTGATGTTGAGGATGTGCGAGAAGAGCGAGTCAAATATGATGAGCAATTAAATGCTGTAATTCTTGCTAATCCGCCGGATAGGTTGAAGGAGGCTTTAAAAGAAAATGCAAAATCTGCCAACTAACCCACATGATTGGGCTCTGTGGCTGCTTGAGCAACTTAATGGCCTTCAAAACGTCGGGCCTAATTGGGAAGGTAGACTGCCTGATGACTGGGATTTAGAGGTAATCTCTCGAGAGATTTCACCAGAGCTTGAGGTAATGGTCGATAAAACGACTCGACGAATTGAGTTCAAGCCAAAAAATGGATCAGTTTACCAGACGCTACAAGAATTGGTAGATGGCCCTCGTAAGAGAAACGCTCCATCGCTGTTTACTGTACGAGAGTTTGATTATACCCATGGACGAAGTGAAAATACTCCTACGCCAATACAAAATTATATTGATGCAGTGCGGCTATGGAAGCATATGGCGGGATTCGCTGATCACGATAGGGATAGTGGAGGCCAGTTGCTCTACATTAAATCTTTTGATTCGAAACTTTGGCTAAGCTCAGAATACACTGCAACCGACCTTCGGTATCTTCCAAGAATATCTGAATTTATCAATCAATATTTTGAAGATAAGCATCACGAGGATCAAAAAAGAAATATAGTGCGATCAGCGCTACTTGAAATTTTCAAAAATAAGCCGGTTGTCTGTTTTTATGAATTGATTTCATCTTTTGATGATTTTTCTGACCGCGTTCGCAGCTCTTATACTTTATATACTCAAGATTTTTCGTTTGAAAAATTACGTTCAGAGATAGATAAGCAAAACAGGGAAGATACTATTAGATTGAATAAAACATTTTCAGATATCCAAAATCAATTATTGGCCTTGCCTGCTGCCTTGCTGGCTGCAGGCGCAACCATTAAGGACGGTAGTTGGGGGGTCAATGGCTCAGTAATTATTGGTGTTGGAATCTTTGCCTGGGTGGTAAAGCAACTTATTCTTAATCAAAAAAATTCAATTGATGCTATTGCCGGTGAGATTGAGCTACGCCGAAAAAAGATTTTAGATCAGCCGCGAGAGATTTCTGATGGCGTACTGGTTCTTTTCAAAGAACTTGAGAAACGGGTAGAACGCCAAAAATCTGTCCTAGATCAGATTTATAAAGCAATATATTTGGTATTATTTTTTGTGGTGGTTCTGGTTATTTCAGCGCAGTTTCCTGATTTGCTACATGTAATCGCCAGCTACTCATTGGATGTAATTAAAAAATTCTTTAATATATAATTATTTTAACAATTTTCGATGAAAATATTGAATTATTTTGCATTTTCAAGAGGCGCCCATCATGGTAAGTTCATCATCGGTAAATCCCGCCTGTCTCCGTGCCTCGACGTTAAATGGAGCGCGTGGTGAAGGGGCACCGTATTGCAGCGCTAATTCAGTATTTGTTTTCGTTGGATCAAGTTTTCGTTCAGCACATATCCGGTGATACCAGTGATTGCCGATGGTCACGTGTCCTATTTCATCGTGAAGAATGATTTCCAAAATTGCTGCACCTTCGATGTCTCCCACCGACCGCAGCTTGTCTCGAATTCCAGGAGATACGTCCAAACCGCGCGCTTCCATCGTTCTTGGGACGAGCGCAAGCCTAGCCAGCACGTCATCTTTGGTTTTTTCTGCCATTTCCCAAAGTCCGTTATGAGCAGGAAAGTCGCCATATTCAAAGCCAAGGCCATTCAAGTGATTTCTTAGAAGTCGAAAGTGGTGAGCCTCTTCTTTTGCGACTTTTACCCAATCTAGATAAAACTGATTTGGTAAATTATCAAAACGCCAAGTGATGTCGAGGGCTAAATTTACAGCATTGAACTCAATGTGTGCCAACGCATGGATTAATATCGCTCTCCCTTCTTTGGTGTGAACGGAGCGTTGTTTTACTTCGCTGGGGTGAACCAGTATCGGCTTTGCAGGAGAGCAGGGGAGTCGTCCTGAATTGGCTTGAAGAAGTGAAGACAACTCAAGCCCAGACTTTCCATTAATTCCCAAGGTTGCAGCCAGCTTGGAGTTGACATCGGTTTTAAGCAAAGCGGATAACGCTTCCGCACGAATTGAATGCATTGGTCTTTTCTGATGGGGTATATTAAGCGCGAATTTAAGACCGACCTTGAATCAGTTTTTTCATCTTCAATGCCATGCTACTTCCAAGCTTTTTAATGGCCGACCAACGGCCGCAATTTGATTGGGCAGTGGGTTGCGCTACGGCTGGTGTTGATGTGTCGCGTGAGTTGAAATTATGCTCCGATGGACTCGTGTCTGACGCATCAACTTGCGTAGATACGATGGCTGCCAACACCATCACCTCCCGCTCCAGCCCCGTTGCCTCAACGTCCAGCCGAACCCCAACCTGCCGCCCAATCGCCTCCACGTCCTTGCGCTGACGTGGAAACCGCTCCTTTGCCCAAGCGCCCACATCAAAGACATCTTTCATCAGGTTGCGCGCCTTCGCGTCCGCGCCAGCTTTCAGTTCAGCCCGCAGGAACCGACGCCACCGCGCAGCATCCAACACCACCACCTGAGCGCCGTCCGTGAACACCAGCAGCCGCTGAAGTTGATCCTTCAAGCCATCCGCGCCAGCATTCAAGCGCAACGTCTTGTCATTGCCGATCTGCCGCGCCACCAGTTCAGAGAACCGATGACCTTCCTTTGGGTTCGCACCCGTGGTATCGAACGCAATCGCCACCTGTTTCATAGAGGTTGCCTTTCATCAAGTGTATTCAGTCATCACGCACCCGCGCATCATTAGCCGATCCAGCAGCCGATTTACCAATGAATCCCGATCAGCGCTTTTACCCACTGCATTGAAACTGTTTTGATCGATCAGCCCACCGATGAAGTTGAACTTCAAGTACGACATCGTTTTTGCGCGTGCCAATTCAAAATCGACTACCATATTCACCAAGATTCCTTTGGTGTCGCCAATCTGGGATTCGCGAAGCTGCGACAAGCAGATTTTCATTTTTTGATCCTCGCGTTCCATAACCTGAATTTCCACGCGAATCCGCTGAATCGGAAATTGGATGTAAGTGGTCTTCTCCATATGCGTCATGTGAGGCGCGATTTTGATTAACTTTGAGTAAAGCGTCTTTTCCAAGTCGGTGTTGGGCTGAGATATGCTGCTTTCTGTTTTCACGCGTATGCCTCCATCTCGAACCCGAGTGAAAGCAGCCGATCCAATAGCCGGTTGAACAGTGAGTCCACATTCACGTCTGCGCTCACCGTGTCAAAGCTGCTTTCAATGGGTTCGCCGCGCAGAAGGTCGCTGCTGAGGTACGAAACCGCCTTGGCCCATCGCCCAGCAAAGTTGACCACGACCTGAAAGCTGATGTGCTTTGAACCGCTGACGTGAGTTCTTCGCGTCTGCGTCAGCGCCATCACCATCTGCTGGCCGTCACGATCCAACACGTCAAGTTGGATGCGCATTCCGTGGCGCGCCAGATTTCCAAAGGCCATGCTTTGGGTTGTGCCCAGATAGGGAGCAAGCTTCATCAGCTTTTTGTAGATTTCGCGCCCTTGCACGCTATCGTCAACTGTCATCTTCAGACCTCCGCTGCGATCCGTCGCAGCCGTTGAGGGTTGTCTTCCGCGTATCGCGCTGTCATGGCGACGGAAGAGTGACCCATCAGCACCGACACCGCTTTCAAGTCGATGCCCTTGCTGATGAGTTCCGTTGCAAACCACCTACGCCCCGAGTGACTGCGACCGCCCACGATGCCTGCCCTGTCATGCAGACGCCGCAGCAATTGCTGCATGGTGTTGGGGGAGAAGTGATTGCCTTTTTGGGATCGGAACAAGGGCGCATCCAGATTGAACAGAATGCCTTCCCGTTCGCGCCGATCCTCGATGTAGTCCTTGAGGGCCGTCCGAACCGCTGGGTTGGTGAGGTACGCGAACCGTGGTTTACCGCCCTTGGTCATCGACGCGGACAGTTGCAGTTCATCGCGCAGCCTGCCGGAATCGTCCACCACGTCCTTGATGCGCAAGGCTGCAATTTCCTTGGCGCGAAATCCAAGCCGATACGAAAAAGCCAGCAGCGCGATGTTGCGTCGCGCATGCTGGCTCAATTTGGCTGCTGAAAAAAGTCTTTTGATCTCTGGGTCAGTGGGAACCCTTGCTTTACCAAGCTGGGCCATTTTTCCTATGGGTGCGTTGCCGATGATTTATTTTATTTATGCACCATAAGTTGTAAACAACCTGCCCAAATCAATGTTCAAGAATTTGCCGCCACAACTCCCTGATCGTCATTGGCCGCAGACAAGGGTTCGTCGCCGTGGGTAGAAAAAGTAGTTTGACCCTTGTCTTCCTTCACCTTTTTCGCCAACACGCTTTGGCCGTGGAACGCCTGTTCACGCCGCTGAATCACCGACACCATGAACGCCAGAATATCGCCGTCCAGCGCGTAGAACCGCGTTTTTCCGCCATTGGCCTGAACTTCCCGTGTTTTGCCGTGATACAGCCCCACGATCCGCAGCAGCGCACCCAACTGCATGACCGGGTTTTTACGAACATCACCGTGAACTGGTTTGTGGAACAAAAAGTCAAGCTCTTTGCGATTGGCGTGAACCACTTCCGCGAAGTGTCTAAGACCTGCGCCAGTGAACTCAACTTGGGGCAGGAATTGCCGTGTCTGCGCGTCAAAAACGCCTGCCGCCACAAAAAGCCGCTCCAACAGCGCACGCTTTGCCAACCCGTTAGGCCGGTCAAATGCCACCGCGCCCATATCGCCAATCCTCTCTGGCGTCTTCATGCCGCCGCGATTCGCCCAATCCGGTAGAGGAACAATGCCCGATGCCATTTCCTCATCACGCTGCTTGATCCAGTCCAACGCCCCTACCAAAAACTCCATGTTCACCACACAGCGTCTGAGTGCGCCCCTGTTGTCCAGCATGATCAACTCCTCGGACAGCGTGTCGCAGTAGAAGCTTTCAATCCTGTACCGCTCTAACGCGTACCGATCATCGAGGGACAGCGCGCCTTGACGATCCTGCCGTTCCAGCTTTTTGGCTTCCTGCGCCGACAACACACGCGCCGCCATCAACCGCTCTTGCCGTTCCGCCTCGCGCAGTTGTGTGGCCCGCTCTGTTTTTTCCTTGCCGCTTTCGATCTGGTCGTGGTTGGAATCCACCGGGACGCCGCGCCAGCCATTGACTGCGCGCAGTTCCAACAAGCGCTGCGCAAGCTGATTTTTTGAACCCCGACCGGCTGCCAGAATTTCTGCCCAAATGTTGATCAACGCCTCATCCGCTGAAAACACCGGCTGCCCGTTGTCCTTGTAGCCGATCAGCGATATGGTGTTGCGCACCGTCCCTTCCAACTCGCGCCGTAGACAAACCGGATCGCACTCGTAGTGCATGAAGCGCGGATCGACCCACACATGCACCTCCTTGGGATGCCGCACGCGCATCAATTGCTGGTCGCACTCAAAGTGTGTTGTGATGTTCCCTTGGAAGTACCCGAACACGCAGTCCACCACCTGACGAGGGGTGCCGTCAGGATTTTTGAAGGTGATGTCGATCCCTGTGCTGATGACCGGTGTTCCGATCAGCACTTCCATGTCGCTATCAAACCGCGTCACGATGGACGACAACACCTTTTGGGCTTCGCGCTGATTGATGTTGTCAGAGGTCAGCACATTGACTCTGGCCGAAGGACAGTCTGTCGCCAACAGCTTTTGAAGTTGTAGCGCCTTCTCTTTGTTGTTGGTGGTCACAAACACTTTTTTGCCTGCCGCCACCTGGTCAACCAGCGCCGTCGTCCACTGGTTCGCGCTGCCGTAAAACCGATAGTCCTGCTGTGTCGCCGCCGGATAATTGATGATGAAGCGCACCGGGGTTTCGTCGTCCAAAATTTCCAGCGCTGCCCGAATCGTGATCATGTTCAAGTCCGCATCCAGCAACACCACCATGAACGCGCGCCGCAAGTAGTACTCAATGCGCGCGAAGATGGCGCGTCGCTGAGGCGCCATGGTGCTACCGACCAGATGCGCAAACACCTGCTCGGATTCGTCAATGATGACAATGGGGTACTGTCGATCCTTGTCGCTTGGATCAAGCCGTTCCATGCTGTCGAGACACACCGCGTAGTTGTTGGTGGGGGCGACCGCGCGGAATCGGACATTGGTCGTTTCGCCCAGCACCTCGTCTTTGCCCAACACAACATCGGTTGCCGACGCAGATTCATTGCTGTCCGATGAGCTGGGCTCTGCCTCGCTCACTTCAAAGTAGCAATCCAGCCCCAAGGTTTGCGCCATTTGCTGCAACAGCGAACGCCGATGGCCCAGCAGCAGCACGTGGTGATGGTTCTTTTTGGTATGCGCGCGGCGAACCCATCTTGAATCTGCTGCAGTAGGCTGTAACGATCCTGTCCAGTAAGGAGAAGCTGGACACGATGGCAACGCAGATAGTCAGAAGGCGCAGGCACTACAGCGCCGAATTG
>Ga0208693_1000794_pt1 | contig 24291 bp, 21 predicted proteins | sample AD_UKC071_MetaG_FD_184438 | JGI IMG/M metagenome (GOLD analysis project Ga0208693, IMG submission 184438) | Active sludge microbial communities of municipal wastewater-treating anaerobic digesters from USA - AD_UKC071_MetaG (SPAdes) (version 2) | ecosystem: Engineered > Bioreactor > Anaerobic >... | reverse complement strand
ATTGGCCGAAACATTGTTGGAAGTGATGCCTGAATTTGATATTGTTAAAAATATCCTATATACAAGTTTTAATAACATAGGTGTTGTTTTACATCCCGCTACCTTAATTTTGAACGCTGCACGGGTGGAAACCACTGCGGGTAAATTTGAATTTTATTTTGAAGGTATTTCTCCTTCTGTTGCTAAAGTGCTTGAAAAAATTGATGAAGAAAGATGTCAAGTAATGAAGCTTTTTAATGTCCAGCCGATGACTGTTAAAGAATGGTTGAGTTATGCCTACGATGTCAGTGGTCAAAATTTATATCAGGCTATTCGCAATAACGAAGGTTACCGGGGGATATATGCACCAACCAGCCTCAATAATCGTTATCTTCTTGAAGATGTACCCATGAGTTTGGTCCCCATTTCATCTTTTGGGAAAGAGTTTGGGGTAGAAACCGGTGTCATCGATTCGATGATCACCATAGCTAATGCGATGTTGGACGGGAATTTTTGGGGAAAAGGAAGAACGGTTGAAGATTTGGGATTGAAAGGGTGGAGCATAGAAAAAATAATAAAATTCGTTGAGGAGGGGGAAGAATGAAAAAAATTTTAGGTGCTTCTATTGGAAGTGATGTACATGTTGCCGGGCTTTTGAATTTTTTGGAACTTGCAAAAAAGGAAGGATATGAAACAGTTAATTTGGGTGCGGCTGTGCCGATAAGTCGAGTGATTGAAAACATAAAAAAAGAAAAGCCGAGCATTGTGGCATTAAGTTATCGATTGGGTGCTGTTGCTTTGTCGACGCTATTGGATGAATTTTCAAAAGAAATAGCAAAAATAGGCATCGATGATAAAATTGATTTTATTTTTGGAGGAACAACAGAAACTTCCGAAATTGCAGCTCAATCCGGCATTTTTAAAAAAATATTCGATGGGTCAGAAGAAGAAGAGGATGTTGTTCTTTTTTTAAGAGGGCAAATGAAATATCGTGAAAAGCAGGATTATCCCGACAGCTTACCCGAAAGAATTGCATTTAAACATCCTTACCCGCTGATAAGGCATCACATCGGACTTCAGACAATAGATGAGACCGTAGAGGAAATTAAGAAATTGGCAGAATCCGAACTGTTGGATATTATTTCTTTGGCTCCGGATCAGAATTGTCAGCAATATTTTTTCGAACCCGATAAGATGCATTCTGCACAGGATGGAGCAGGGGGGGCACCGATACGCTCAAAAGCAGACTTTATAAAGCTTTATCAAACAAGTCGAACAGGAAATTACCCTTTGATCAGATGTTATTCCGGCACAAATCGGATAGTAGATTTTTCCAAGCTTTTGAAAGAAACGGTTAACAATGCGTGGGCGGCGATTCCTCTTTTTTGGTATTCCGAACTTGACCGTCGTTCCGAGAGGAATCTGTTGGACGCCATAGCAGAAAATATGGAAGGTATAAAGTGGAATGCTGATCATGATGTGCCGGTAGAGATAAATGATGCGCATCAATGGGAATTGAGGTATGCTCATGATGGGTTGGCTGTTGCCGTCACGTATCTTGCGGCCTATGTGGCAAAAAAACTCGGTGTTAAGTGGTATATTCAGCAATATATGATGAATACCCCACCCGATTTGTCGCCCAAAATGGATATAGCAAAAGCTATTGCAAAGCGTGAAATGGTTGAATCGTTAGCCGACGAAGGGTTTATTCCGTATCGAATGATACGAACAGGATTACTTTCTTTTCCTGTGGATCCGGATAGCGCAAAAGGGCAGTTGACGGCTTCTATGTTTTATGCATCTTATTTGCAGCCACATATCATTCACGTAGTTTCGTATTGTGAAGCCATGAGGAGGGCAACTTCAAAAGAAATTTTGGAAAGTGTAAAAATGGTCCGCAGGGTGTACTCGTTGGCTGCTAAAGGATTGCCTGATTTTAGATGTGATCCCGAAATAAGAAATCGGGCTGATTATTTAAAAAACGAAGCGCGGGCTATTATTGAAAAAATCAAAAATTTGTCCCCTCATATAAACGATCCGTTGATTGATCCCCAAACGCTTTATATGGCTGTCAAAATGGGTATATTGGATGCAGTTGGTTTGCAGGGAAATAGTGTGGCGAGGGGCGAGGTTAAAGTAAAGCTTGTAAATGGAGGATACGATATAGTTTGAGTATAATGTAAATTTAGTTAGGTATGAAAAGACATTTTTTCTTTTGTAGTCCATAAAAAGTGGTAATTTTGTCACTTTATTTTCCATCGTGACTTTTTATGGGTATGAAAAGTATAAAAATAAAAGATAAGGAATTCGAACTATTTATTGAATCGGAGAAAATACAGAAGAGCATCTGCCGGATTGCGGAACAGATCAACACGGATTTGAAAGGAAAAAATCCAATTTTCATTATTGTATTGAACGGGGCGTTTATGTTTGCTGCCGATTTGTTAAAAAAGATCACTATTCTCTGCGAAATAACTTTTGTGAGGTTAGCATCCTATCAAGGGATGTCAAGCACAGAATCCGTGCGAAAAATACTTGGCTTGACAGAATCGGTAGAAAACAGAACTGTAGTTATTGTGGAAGATATTATTGACAGTGGAAAAACGCTGGCGACATTGACAAAAGAGCTAAAAAAGCATTGTCCGAGCGAAATCAAAATTGCCACTATGTTTCTGAAACCCGGAGCTTTGAAGTATAATCTTCGGCCGGATTATGTAGCTATGGAATTGCCTCCTGATTTTATTGTTGGATATGGGTTAGATTATGATGGTTATGGAAGAAATCTTGCCGATATTTACAAATTGAAAGATTAAAGTTATGAGGGAGAAAGTTTTTTTTGAATTTTTTTTGTATAAAATAGGGTGGCATAGAAAAAAAAATTCTATCTTTGTCTCACAGAATAGAACGATAAAGTTTTTAAAGGTGTAAATATTTATATCATGGATAAGGATGAAATAAAAAAATCGCCAAAAGCGAACATTGAAAACCAAAGAGACATGGCTTTTTTGATGGGGCTTGTTTTAGCATTGGCTGCAATGTTCGTTGCATTTGAATGGTCATCAGGAATGTCTGAGTCGACCGTAAATGTAGTTGTACAAGATGTGATAGCCGAGGAAGAAATCGAAATTACCCGTCGCGATCCAACTCCTCCACCGCCCCCGCCTCCACCCGAACCCGAAGCACCTGAGATTCTCGAAGTAGTGGAAGAAAAAGTAGAAACACGTATACAAATTAATATAGAGGATGACCAGAGTAGGGCTCAAATTCAGACTTTTGTTCCTCCCCCTCCTCCAAAACCTAAAGAAGAAGAGGCTACGGAAGAAATTTTTGTAGTGGTGGAAGAAATGCCCGAATTTCCGGGAGGTCAAGCCGCTCTGATGAAGTACCTGAGCGAAAACATCAGATATCCGGTAATAGCACAAGAAAATGGTATTGAAGGACGTGTGATTTGTTCTTTTGTGGTAGAACGAGATGGAAGTATTACTGATGTTCAGGTGGTACGTGGGGTAGATCCCTCACTTGACAGAGAAGCTGTGCGTGTGATTCAGTCTATGCCGAAATGGAAACCCGGTAAACAGCGAGGAAAACCTGTGCGTGTACGTTTCACGTTACCTATCGTATTCCGCTTGCAACAATAAACAAAGAAATTAATTGAATTGATAAAAGCTGCTTTAATTCGCGAAAGCAGCTTTTATTGTAATTTTATACTATTAATAAAATGTACTACAGTAGAAGTGACCTGGAAAATAAAATTAATAATGCCATAGAAAAAATACCATTGGATTTATCTCCTCAGAATTTGTATGATCCTATACGATATGTTTTATCTAATGGAGGCAAAAGGTTGCGTCCTATACTAACACTTATGGCGACAAATCTTTTTAGTGATGATATTGATTTATCTATTCCCCCGGCAATTGGTATAGAAATTTTTCATAATTTCACTTTGTTGCATGATGATTTGATGGATAGGGCAGATATGCGTCGGGGAAATCCTACGGTACACAAGATTTGGGGGAATAATGCTGCTATTTTATCGGGTGACGCTATGTTGATTCAAGCTTATATGTACATTGCCAATGTTCCCATAAATGTATTGCCTGAAGTTTTGTCTGTTTTTTCCAAAACTGCTATGGAGGTTTGTCAAGGTCAACAGTATGACATGGACTTTGAAAAAAGAATGGATGTGACGGAAGCAGAATATATGGAAATGATTCGATTGAAGACAGCGGTTCTGATTGCATGTTCTTTAAAAATTGGTGCAATAATGGGAAAAGCATCGGCAAACGATACCGATCTTTTATATCGGTTTGGCATTCATATTGGGATGGCTTTTCAACTTAAAGATGATTTGCTGGATGTGTATGGTGATGCAGAAACATTTGGTAAAAACATAGGAGGAGATATTATTTGTAATAAAAAGACTTTTTTGTTGATAAAGGCGCTCGAGAATACCAATACATCACAACGAAAAGAACTCGATAAATGGCTCGAGGCAATAGATTTTGATCCTTCTTCTAAGATAAATGCCATTAAAAATATTTATGATGAATTAAATTTGAAATCAATTTCTGAAAATCTTATAGAAAAATATTATCTTTCGGCTTTAGATTGCTTTTCAAATCTACCTGTTGCGGATGCCCGAAAAAAAGAATTGTTGTTTTTGACAGAAAAATTAATGCAGCGAAATAAATAAATAATAATAAAACAGGGTACATTTAACGAAAGCTTGTTTCTAAATAGTCTATAAAAGTGAACTATAATAAATGCCTTATTGTAGATTACCCAATACCGATATTGTACGAATACGATCATTGAAAAGAGCTATCGAAAAATGTTCAAATACAGATTTCCAAGAAGTGGCAATCGAAATGAAAACACTTCTTGTCTGCAAAATCAAGTGACTGAAGCAAGGGAACAAGGAGAAAGAAAAAACAAAGATTTTCCCTTGAGTAAACGTCTTGAAAGGAATAAAGAATACTGAGTGGCATATTACTATTTGTATATTATTAAGTATTAGGAAAGGGGAAACACTAGAAGAATGAATCTTATCGATACTCATGCTCATCTTTATTTACCGGAGTTTTATGCCGATTTTGAAAACGTTGTCTTTAGAGCGAAAAATGCAGGTGTCTATAAAATTTTGTTGCCTAATATTGATGTTGAATCCATAAAACCTCTTAAACAAACAGTTTTGGCTTATCCTTCTTTTTTTATTCCAATGATGGGATTGCATCCTACTGCTGTAAAGGAAGATTGGGAGCATCAATTGGATATTATTTATCATGAACTGAAATCAAACCATTATGTCGGTATAGGCGAAATAGGCATTGATCTTTATTGGGATCAAACCTTTAAGGCGCAACAAATAAAAGCTTTTGAAAAACAGTTGCAATGGAGTATCGAAATGAATCTGCCTGTGGTAATTCATTCGCGTAAAGCAAATAAAGAAGTGATACAAAGTATCAAAAACGTAGGGTCGGATGTTTTGCGAGGTGTTTTTCACAGTTTTGGAGGTTCAAGAGAAGAGTTGGAAAATGTTCTTGAACTGCCTTCTTTCTTTATTGGATTAAATGGTATAATTACTTTTAAAAATTCAGGTTTATCTGATGTATTGCCGTTTTGCGATATCGAACGAATCGTATTAGAAACGGATTCACCTTACTTAGCTCCTGTGCCTTACAGAGGAAAACGTAATGAGCCTGCTTATTTAACGGAGATAGTAAAGAAGTTGGCGGCAATTTTTAGTATTAGTGAAGATGAAATAGCTGAAATTACTTCGCTTAATGCGGAAAAGGTATTCGATATAAATAATTGGAAATGTGGTATTTTCTGACCTTTTTGTTGAGCAGGAACGGACTTTTATAAAAAATTAAATGGAATTTAATCGGCATATGTGGGATAAATTTTTTAATTTTGTGTATCAAATGGGAGGCGAATGAAATATTTTTTGTAATTTGCGTCCGTTTTTGAAAATCTCCGCCAGGAGAGATGCTCGAGTGGCTGAAGAGGCACGCCTGGAAAGCGTGTATACGCCAAAAGTGTATCGCGGGTTCGAATCCCGCTCTCTCCGCAGAGAACATTTTGGGAACTAGAAAAGATTTTCAGAGGTCTTTATTGAGTTGAATATTCAAAAAATAATGAATATAATCATTCGAATAATTAATTTATAAACAATTTCAGATCATTAATCCTAAAAAATTGAACACACAATGAAAAAGTTATTTGCAATTTTAGCAATTCTCGGCGTAATGTCGATAGGATTGCCATCGGTTCTTTTAGCGCAAGATTCTCCTGCTGTTGAAGATTCTGTTGCTCAAAGTGAACAAGTAGCGGCAGAGCCAGTCGAAAGCGAAGTGGCACCTGTTGTTGAAGAAACTTCTTCCGGCGGTTTGCATCAAGCTCTTAAAATTAAGTTTATCGAAGGTGGTGTACCTTTTATGACCCCTATTGCACTGGTATTTATTCTAGGTTTGGCTTTTGCTCTTGAAAGAATTATCTATTTAAGTTTGGCAGATGTTGATTCTCAGGCTTTTCTCAAAAAAATAGGAGAGGCTCTCAGTAATGGCGATGTAGAAGGCGCAAAAGATATCGCTCGTGAAACCAGAGGCCCAATCGCTTCTATTGTTTATCAAGGGTTGCTCCGTCTTGAAGAGGGACCGGATGTGGTGGAACGTTCCATTGTATCGTATGGTGGTGTACAGAGTGGTTTATTGGAAAGAAATTTGTCGTGGATTACTTTGTTTATTGCTATTGCTCCTTCTCTTGGATTCTTGGGAACGGTTGTGGGTATGGTTCAAGCATTCGATGATATTCAAAGAGCAGGTGATATCAGCCCGACAATTGTTGCTGCAGGTATGAAGGTGGCCTTGATCACGACGGTGTTTGGTCTTATCGTTGCCATTATTCTTCAGGTTTTTTATAATTATCTTCTGAATAAGCTGGAAGGTATTCTTAATAGAATGGAAGATGCGTCTATCACTTTCCTTGATCAAGTGATCAAATACAATGTTAAATATAAAAAATTGTAATTTACCATGGCTGTAACAAAAATACATAAAACTTCCAGAATGGTATTGTATGCCGTTGTGGGGATTACTATTTTGGTATTGGCGGTATTCTTTTTTGGAGGTGAAGTCCCTGTTGAGCAGCGTTTGGTGCCTACTATTTCAGAACCTAAATTTACCGATGCATTGTTGTATTGGGTTTATGCTTTGTTGGCGATTTCGGTATTGGTAATGTTGGCATTCGCCGTTTCCGATTTCATTTCGTCATGGAAGGTTAATCCCAAAAGAGCTTTTAAGTCGTTTTTAGTGGTTTTGGCATTTGCTGCAATGTTGATTATTACTTTCATATTGGGCGATGGTACACCTTTGAATATTGTGGGTTACACGGGGTCGGACAACGTTCCTATTGTGTTGAAATTTACCGACATGTGGTTGTATAGTATATACATCATGTTGGTACTCGCTGTTTTGGCGATGATTTTTTCACCCTTGTTGAAAAGAAAGTCTAATTAACACGTAAGATCCCTTTGATGGGAATTTAGAAAGGTAAAAGAAATTATGGCAAAGAAGAAAAAAAGAAAAGTTCCGAATCTTAATTCAAGTTCGATGGCGGACGTATCTTTTCTTTTGCTTACTTTCTTTCTTATGACTTCTTCAATGGATACTGATAGTGGATTGGCGCGTCGTTTGCCTCCTCCTCCTCAAAGCGAGGAACAGCTCCAGAAAATGGATGTTCAGAGAAGAAACCTCATGGTGGTATTGGTAAACTATCAAAACCAGATTATGGTTAGAACCCAAGCTGGTGATGAGTGGTACAACAATATAGCCGAGATGGAAGGAAGGGGAGGAAAAGTAAGATTGAAAGATAAAGTAAAAGAATTTGTATTGAACCCGAATAATCGTCCCGACTTGCCGGAACTGATTGAAGAGGACTTTGGGCCTCCAATTGGGAAAGTTTTGGTTACTTCAGATCACGTAATATCATTGCAAAATGATGCTACCACAAGTTATAAAGCTTATATTGCTGTTCAAAACGAGTTGGTAAAGGCATACAATGAATTGCGAGAAGAAGCTGCCAAAAAATATTTTGGAAAATCGTATAAAGAGTTGCTTCCCGAACAACAGGAACAGATCAATAAAATGTATCCGCAACGCATTTCGGAGGCAGAACCTAAAGATTATAAAGTAGGAGGAGGTGAAAAATAATGGGAAAATTTAGTAAATCAGCTGATACCCGTTCGGTTCCGGAATTAAACACTGCCTCAATGCCGGATTTGGTTTTTGCTATTTTGTTTTTCTTTATGGTAACTGTATCCATGCGTTCTGAAACATTGATTGTAAGATATACGTTGCCTACTGCATCGGAAGCTCAGAAACTAGAGAAAAAATCACTGGTAACTTACATTAATATTGGGATTCCTCTAGATCCACGTTTAGGAACTGGAACCCGGATGCAGTTAAATGATAAATTGGCAGAGATTAGTGATATACAAGAATATATTGCACAAGAACGAGAACGACTTAGTGAAGCCGATCGGCAGTTTATGACAGTTTCAATTAAAGCTGACGAAAACACAAAGATGAAGTATATCAGCGATGTAAAACAGGCATTAAGGAAAGCGTACGCACTCAAAATTAGTTATTCGTCACGAAAAGGAGAAAACTGATAATTTTTGAGTGAAAATATAATTTAAAACCGGATTATTAAGTGATAATCCGGTTTTTTTATATTAAAATATTTTACGGATTTCCTTGTTGAATCCATTTCATCACATTAGCCGGAGGACGTTGTTCAAGTAATTCTTTTTTCATGAAATCCATATAAGGCATAACATGATGAAAAAATTGGAAATATCCTTCACACAAATAGTTGAGTCCCTTTTCGCCGTATTTATCGGTCATAAAACGATTTTTGGGACATTCGCCATAACAGGCAAAAAGTACGTCGCATTCTCTGCACTGACGGGGAAGTTTGTCAAATTTATCGTTTCCGAATTTTAATTGTTTTTCTGAATACATCATGCTTGCCAATGGTTTTGTATAAATATTTCCGAGTTTGTATTCCGGGAAAACAAAATGATCGCATGAGTAAACATCGCCGTTAAATTCCATCACACCTGCATGCCCGCAGGTTTTGGCCATTGTACATACGCCGGGTTGTTCTCCTACCCAATTGGCAAGGGTTGAATCAAAGATTTGAACGAATATTTTTCCCACGTCTTTTTTGACCCACTCATCAAAAATGGCACATAAAAAATTTCCCCATTGTTGTGGGGTAACGCTAAAGGGTGCTAAGGCGGCATTTTTTTCTGAAACAGTCGCGAGCGCAGGATTGGCTTGTGCGCCGGTTAGTCTTTCTACAATGGGTGTAAACTGAAGAAATTGGCATCCGATCTCTTTAAAGAAACGGTAAAAATCCAGAGGATAGTCGGCATTATAATCGTTTACAACCGCCATGCAGTTAAAATCTACTTCGTGTTTTTTTAAAAGTTCGATACCCTGCATTACTTTTCGGAATGTTGGTCTATCCATTTTATCGCGACGATATTCGTCATGAAATTCCTGAGGCCCATCGATAGATATCCCCACAAGAAAATTGTTTTCTTTAAAAAAGGCACACCATTCATCGGTAAGCAATGTTCCGTTGGTTTGTATGGAGTTGTCGATTTGTCTGCCTTGGGCATATTTTTTTTGTAAGTCTAATGCTTTCTTATAGAAAGAAAGTGGCCTCATTAGCGGCTCTCCGCCATGCCATGTAAAAAGTACCTGAGGCATGGTTTGCGATTCTAGGTATTCTCGGGTAAACCGTTCAAGCAATTCGTTACTCATTACATGACTTTGGTTTTGAATATAGAATTTCGATTTTTCCAAATAATAACAATAATCGCACGCTAAGTTACAAAGTGAACCCACCGGCTTCAACATGACATATAATGGTTTGGCAAATGGAGCATAAATAGACATATGAATACAATATTTATTGCAAAAATACGTATTTTGGATGAGTATATCTATCTTCTAAAGTTATCGGTTGAATGTTTTACGAAGGTTATGACAAAAAGTATTAACTTTGTTGCATTACTTCTTCATTAGGTTTTCGAGATAAGTTCACAATATGCGTATTTTTTTCCAACGACATACGATTAAAACGATAATTGCTCCTGCGTATAACACGAATGGTATTATTTCGGAGTTTGTGAATAAACTACCGGGAATATTTGATCAAGAAGGGGAGCTTATTTTTCATGGGCGTAATACCTTAAAAAGGTTTAAGTTAGATAACTATGATATTATCGTAAAAAAATTTGCAATACCCGATTTCATTAATAGTATTGTTTACGGTACATTTCGAAAATCCAAAGCCGAACGTTCTTTTATAAATAGTTGTGAAATCATCAGAAGGGGATTTAATTCCCCCGCACCAATAGCTTATATTGAAGAATATAGGTATGGGAAATTAACCGATAGCTACTATATTTGCGAATACATGGAAGGGTTTAACAGCATGCGCCCTTATTTGGACGGCATTGAAAAAAATGATGCGCTATTGACGGCTTTTTCCCAATATACTGCAGAACTTCATTGTGCGGGGATTTTTCATAAAGATTACAGTCCCGGTAATATTTTGTGGAATTACGATGAGAATTCAGATAAATATGCATTTTACCTGGTGGATACCAATAGAATGAAGTTTATAGAGTATGATAAAAGGTATCTAAAAAATTTATCGCGATTGAGTTTTTCTTTTGATGTGTCTATGTTTATTGCAAAAGAATACGTTGCTTATATGCGAACGGAAAAACATATGCCAATGACAAACAAAACGGTTGAAAAGATAAATGAATATGCCGATCGTTTTTTTCTTCGCAAGGCTTATAAATATGCATTACGAAATATTTTGAAACAACCTTTTCCATTAAGCATAAGAGGATTATGGGATACGGGTTGTTTTTTTATATGTAAAAATTTAAAATTGTGCAAGAAGTTGTCGAAAAGTGTTGCTGATAATCTTTTTTCGATAGAAAATAATATTTATATTCGCTATATCTATGAACACGATACGCGAAAAGTGCTTGTTAGAAGATATAATTATGGAGAGATATCAAAAAAATAGGGTAAGCTTACTATATCGCGCCGCTACAACCAGATACCCTTGCTTCGATCAAGACCTGGGGGATTCTCCGGGAGCTGGCCGTATAGGACTTACCCTAATGCAAAGGTACACCTTTTTCTCAAAATTCCAAAATCGAAATACAATTTAATTAGCTATTATTAAAAATCTTCACAATGAATAGAAAAGTAGTAGACAGATTTATTAAATATGCCAAAATCGATACTCAATCTGACGAGAACAGTGATCAGACACCGAGTACGCTAAAACAGTTTAATCTGGCAAAAGAAATCGAAAGAGAACTGATTGAAATGGGGATGACTGATGTTTCGCTAGATAACAATTGTTATTTGATGGCAACATTGCCGGCAAATACCGATGAACATGTTCCGACTATTGGGTTTATTGCTCATCTGGATACAAGTCCCGATATGAGCGGCGAAAATGTAAGACCACGTATTGTTCAACAATACGATGGAGAGGATATTTTGCTTAACGAGGAGCAAAATATTGTTCTTTCGCCTAACGATTTTCCTGAATTATTGAATTATGTGGGTGAAGATTTGATTGTTACCGATGGTACCACATTGCTGGGTGCTGACGATAAGGCGGGTATTGCTGAAATAGTAACTGCCATGCAATATTTTATCGATCATCCTGAAATTAAACATGGCAAAGTGCGAGTGGCGTTTACGCCCGATGAAGAAATTGGTCGTGGAGCCGATAAATTTGATGTGCAAAAATTTGGCGCCGAGTGGGGGTATACTGTTGATGGAGGAGAAATTGGCGAACTTGAATATGAGAATTTTAATGCTGCTTCGGCAAAAGTTACAATGCAAGGACGGAATGTGCATCCCGGATACGCCAAAAACAAAATGATCAATGCGTTGTTTGTGGCTAACGAATTGATAAATATGCTGCCTGCAAATGAACGCCCCGAATTTACAGAAGGGTATGAGGGCTTTTTCCATTTGATTTCTTTCAATGGAACAGTGGACGAGGCTGTGCTGTCGTTTATTATTCGCGATCACGATCGCAGTAAGTTTGAAAAGCGCAAAAAAATCCTGCAGGAGGCGGTGAATTTCCTGAATGAACGTTATTCAAATCGTTTGCAGCTCGAATTGCGCGATCAGTATTACAACATGCGCGAAAAAATAGAACCTGTAAAGCATGTTGTCGAGCATGCTCTTCGTGCCATGCAAAAGGTTGAGGTAATACCTAAGGTGAAGCCTATTCGCGGAGGTACAGATGGAGCACGTTTGTCGTTTATGGGATTGCCTTGTCCTAATATCTTCACAGGTGGACTTAATTTTCACAGCAGATATGAATTTATCCCCATTCGCTCAATGGAAAAAGCGACGCAAGTAATTGAAAAAATCATAGAAACAGTTGCTGAAGAATCATAATTAACACTATACGAATATGAAAAAAACACCTTTCACGGATTTGCATATTGCGCTAGGCGCAAAAATGCACGAATTTGCGGGATACAACATGCCTATCGAGTATTCCGGAATTATTGATGAACATTTGACGGTAGTGAATGCGGTAGGCGTTTTTGATGTGTCGCATATGGGTGAGTTTTGGGTAAAAGGACCAAAAGCTGCCGAGTTTGTTCAACGAATAAGCACAAACGATATTTTTGCAGCAGGTGTTGGAAAAGCGCAATACAACTGCATGTTGAATGAAAACGGAGGTATCATCGATGATCTTTTGGTGTATCATTACGAAGACCAAAAATACATGATGGTGGTCAATGCAGCTAATATTGAAAAAGATTGGGATTGGTGTCAGAAACAAAATACAATGGGGGCAGAACTCGAAAATGCATCCGATCACATGGCACAATTGGCCATACAAGGACCGAAAGCCGAGGATACGTTGCAGAAACTTACCGATATCGATCTTTCGGCCATCCCTTATTATTCTTTTGTTACCGGGAAAATTGCCGAAGTGGACAATGTGATTATTTCAAATACGGGATATACCGGTGCGGGTGGTTTTGAGCTCTATTTCTATCCTGAATTTGGGAGACAGATATGGGATGCTATTTTTGATGCCGGGAGAGAATTCGGAATAAAACCTGCCGGCTTGGGGGCCAGAGATACGCTGCGTTTGGAAATGGGTTTTTGCCTTTACGGGAATGAGCTTGATGAAACAACTACTCCTCTTCAGGCTGGATTGGGATGGATTACCAAATTTGTAGATGGCAATGATTTTATTGGGCGCAAAGCGCTCGAAGCAGAAAAAGCAGCCGGCGTGACACGTAAATTGTGCGGTTTTACCATGATTGATAAGGGAATTCCGCGCCAAGGTTATGAAATTCTGAATGAGAATCACGAAAAAATAGGACAGGTCACTTCCGGCACCATTTCGCCTGTGTTGAAAGTCGGCATCGGCTTGGGATACGTAAAACCCGAATATGCTAAGCCCGGAAACCCATTTACATCAAGATCCGTAACAAACCTGTTAAAGCAGAAGTTGTTAAGCCTCCTTTCAGGAAGTAATTTTTCGGCATAAATTGTTGGGCTATTTTTTTATGTCATGTTTATACTGCTTATATATGCAATATAAAACATATTGTTGTGAATCGTAGACATTAAGCATATCGACAAAACGAAAAACGCTAAGGTTTTTACAAAGCCTTAGCGTTTATTATTTGTGCCCAGAGCCGGGATCGAACCGGCATGGAGGTGAGTCCACTGGTGTTTGAGACCAGCGCGTCTACCAATTCCGCCATCTGGGCTTATCGTGAAATGATCGGATGCAAAAGTACATATATTTTTGGTAAATAAAAACTCTTTTCTCTATTTTTTTGAAGTGAACGGCTTTGTAAATCTATTTTTATTCTCTACCTTTAGAGCATGAAAGGATGCGAGGATAAAAGGAGTTGCAAAAATTTTAACACGAGAACTCCGTGAATTTTTTGAAATAAACAAAATCAATATAGGGTATTAATTTTTTAACATTGATGATGAGAAACAACAATTATTGTGTAATTATGAGCGGAGGCGTGGGAAGTCGCTTCTGGCCTTTTAGTAAAGAACAAAAGCCCAAACAGTTTTTGGACTTTTTTGGAACAGGAAGATCATTATTGCAAAGTACTTTTGATCGATTTAAACCGATCTTTCCTGTAGAGAATATTTTTATCGTAACTAACGATGCGTATGCCGAAATTACACGGCAACAGCTACCTGAATTGTCAGATAGTCAGATACTAAAAGAGCCAATGAGACGGAATACAGCGCCTTGTGTTGCTTTTGCGTGTTATCGGATCAGAGCGATTGACCCGAATGCCAATATCGTGGTTGCACCATCCGATCATTTGATATTAAAGGAGGATCAGTTTATTGCCGATATTAAAAAAGGCTTGGAGTTTGTGGCAAAAAATCCGGTATTGTTGACATTGGGTATTAAACCGAGTCGACCTGAAACAGGCTATGGATATATTCAAGTGAGCGAAGAGCATATCGACGGTATTCACAAAGTAAAAACGTTTACAGAAAAACCGGATCGTGAACTGGCTCAAAAATTTTACGAGAGTGGAGAATTTGTGTGGAATTCGGGAATTTTTCTATGGAATGTGAATACTATTTTGGAAGCTTTTAAAAATTATTTACCCGATGTCTTTAACAAGTTTAATGAGGGTAAGGATCTGTTTAATACTCCTAAGGAGAAAGAATTTATCGATGCCTGTTTTCCAGTTTGTCCAAATATTTCCATCGACTACGGTATCATGGAAAAGGCTGAAAATGTTTATGTCATAACATCCGATTTCGGATGGAGCGATTTGGGGACATGGGGATCGCTGCACGAGATGGCAGAAAAGGACGAAAACAACAATGCGAGCTTAAATTGTAAAGCCTTGTATTTTGAAAGTTATGGCAATATTGTTGCGATGAGCGACGGTAAAGTGGTTGTTGTTCAAGGGTTAGAAGACTATATTGTGGCTGAATCGGATAATGCCTTGCTTATTTGTAAAAAAAGTGAGGAACAGCGTATTAAACATTTTGTGACGGAAGTAAAATTTCGTTTTGGCGAGGAGTATGTTTAAATAAATAGGGAAAGAACGATAAAATTAACCGTTACTGTTAATTTTATCGTTCTTCCTTTACCGATTTTGACATGATAGGTTGTCTATCAATTAGTGAACAACAATTCGCGATATTTGGGTAGTGGCCACATTTGATCGTCAACGATGAGTTCAAGTTTGTCTACATGATAACGAATAATGTCGAAGTAGGGGAGAACCTCATCGTGATAAACTATAGCTTTTTCTCTTGTATCTTCAATTTTGTTGGCTACTTTTCGTGCAGCTACCATCTCGTCCACATTTTTTTTGATGGCCGCAATATGTGTTGCTATTTCTTCGATGAGTGAAGTATCTTCTTTGGCTAATTCGTCTGCCTTTTCTTTATCAAAAACGGTTTTCATTTTACAAATATTGTCCAGCAAAACCGATTGATAGCGTGTAGCCACCGGAATGATATGATTAATGGATAGATCGCCTAGAACTCGAGCTTCGATCTGTATTTTTTTGGTGTAAGTTTCCCATTTTACTTCATTTCGCGCTTCCAGTTCTTTTTTTGTCATAACTTTGGTGCTTTCGAACATTTTTACTGAGTCTTCTGAGGTGTAAGCATCGTAAATTAAAGGTACGCTGGTTTTGCAATCGAGACCGCGTCTTTCGGCTTCTTTTTTCCATTCTTCGCTATAACTGTTCCCTTCAAAGCGAACGGGTTTGCTTTCTTTAATATAAAGTCGGATGGTGTCGTAAATTGCTTCTTCTTTTTTCATTCCCTTTTTCATTTTTTTGTCCACCTCTTTCTTAAAATCGATCAATTGGGCAGCTACAGCGGCATTTAAAACGATCATGGCCGTTGAGCAGTTTGCCGATGCACCCACAGCCCTAAATTCGAAGCGGTTGCCGGTAAAAGCGAAGGGTGAAGTGCGGTTGCGGTCGGTGTTGTCAATTAATACTTCGGGAATATGAGATACTCCTAATTTCATTTTTTTCAATTCGTCCACTGTAATTTCATCATTTTCTGAGCTATATTCAATTTTATCCAATACAGTTGAAATTTGCTTGCCAAGAAAGACCGAGATTATGGCAGGAGGGGCTTCGTTTTTGCCTAAACGATGAGCATTTTGAGCAGACATGATGGATGCCTTCAAGAGTCCGTTGTATTTATACACAGCCATGAGAGTATTTACTAGGAACGTTACGAACTGAAGATTTTCATTTGCTGTTTTCCCAGGGGTAAATAATCCTATACCTGTGTCTGTGCCAAGTGACCAGTTGCTGTGTTTACCTGATCCGTTGATGCCGTCAAACGGTTTTTCGTGGAGTAGAAGTTTGAAATGATGCTTGGTCGCGATTTTGTTCATCAGTGTCATTAGCAGTAAATTTTGATCTACTGCCAAATTGGTTTCACCGAAAATAGGGGCAACTTCAAACTGATTGGGTGCAACCTCATTGTGCCGAGTTTTTAGTGGAATGCCGTATTTGTAAGCTTCAACTTCTACTTCACGCATGAAAGCAGCCACCCGTGGAGGTATTGCACCGAAATAATGATCTTCGAGTTGTTGATTTTTGGCACTCTCGTGTCCCATCAAGGTTCTCCCCGTAAGTACCAGATCCGGGCGGGCTTCGTATAATGCCTGATCAACAAGGAAATATTCTTGTTCCCATCCCAGATACGAATATACTCTTTTTACATTGGGATCGAAGAGTTTGCAAACTTCAACGGCTGCCTTATCTATGGCTGACAGTGCTTTTAGTAAAGGGGTTTTATAGTCAAGTGCTTCGCCTGTATAAGAAATGAAAACGGTAGGAATACACAGTGTGTCGTCCATAATGAAAGCCGGCGAAGACGGATCCCATGCGGTATAACCTCGTGCCTCAAATGTATTGCGGATTCCACCGCTGGGAAAGCTGGAAGCATCAGGTTCTTGTTGTGCGAGAAGTTTTCCCGAAAAAGTTTCGATAACATCCACATCAGATCCTTCTGCATATTCGATAAACGAATCGTGTTTTTCAGCAGTTCTGTCTGTTAATGGTTGAAACCAATGTGTATAATGTGTTGCACCCATTTCAAGCGCCCACATTTTCATGCCCACGGCTACATGATCGGCAATTTCTCGTTGAAGGGTTACCCCCTTATCAATAGCTTCTAAGACTGTTTGCATCGTTTCTTTGGAAAGAAATTTAACCATTTGTTTTTTATTAAAAACATATTTTCCGTAATATTCGGATGGTAATTTGCCGGGAGCCGAAATTTCCACAGGCGAGTGTTGTGATGCTTTTTCTATTGCTTTAAACCGTAATGTCGACATAGGGATATATAATTTATGATTTGAGATTTCTTCAATCTCAGTAACTTAGTTGAAAAATAACAATGCAAAAATAGCAATATTTTCTCGAAACGCTGTAAAGTATTTTAATGCACAGATTTGTATTATTTAATTTTTAGATTTTTTTTGAGGCAAGCGAGCCAAAAAGGTTTTGTTTGCACGTACTTGTTGTTTCATTGTGACTAGAATCTCGCTGTCAATAGGGAGAAAGACGTCCACACGAGAACCTAATTTTATAAATCCCAAAGGATCAGCAATATTATAATTTTCGCCCTCTTTTACATAAGTTACGATGCGTTTTGCTATAGCTCCGGCTATTTGTCGTGTTAGTATCCTATGGCCATCGGGTGTTTCAAAAATAATGTTTGTTCGTTCGTTATCTCTACTTGATTTGGGTAAATATGCAGCATGAAATCGCCCCATATCGTGAGATAAATGGATTACTTTCCCGGTTACAGGAACCCAATTTGAATGTGCATTAAATAGCGACATGAACACAGATATCTGGATACATTCTTGTTGCAGAAAATCTTTCTCAAATACTTTTTCTATGGTTACGATTTTTCCGTCGGCAGGTGCATTCACCCACCCAAGGAGTTGTCCGGAGTATATTCTTTTTGGTTTTTTGTAGAAGTTTACCATTGTTGCGTATAGGATTGCAGTCACGGCAAAGATAATAAAATTGAGAATCCTTACCGGGCAAAAGGCAAACAGAATACTGTTTAGCAAAATAAATACAATTAGCCATTTAATAAGTACACGTTTGCCTTCTTTGTGTGTCAACATAATTGTTTCTTATTTGGGTGAGGAATAAATATCCGATTTTGATTCTTCTGCAAAGTAGGTAAAAAAGTTTGAATTGTTTTACCCTTGTATTCTCCGGGAATGCATTGTTTCCAGATCTCTTTGTTTATGTACGGTACAAAAGTAGGAATAACAATTTGTATACGTTCATAAAAAAATGAATTTTGTTTGGTTTCTTTTTTTATGATTTTCTCTTTCGGATCCAGCATCAATAGCAGATTAAGAATCAGACTGAGTATTATTGCAGTAGTTCCTATAGATATTACAGATCCTAATAATTTATTAAAAAAGCCAAGATGAATAATCGTTACAAATTTTTGTATGACGCTCCCGCATAAAGATATGATTGCCATGATGATTGCAAACGCCGAAAGATAAGAAATTACGGAAACTATATTGTGTGACATTTTGGTGATTTGCGAAAACCATGGCAAGATGATTTTTGCCAATTGCCCTGCAAAAACGATTGCTAATATTAGGCCAACGCAATTTATCAATTGCCTGATTAATCCTTGCCTGAATCCACTTGCAAAGGCACCGATCAATGCAATTGCTACGATGATGTCAAACCAATTTAACACAGTGTATCGATATTAATGTTTTGAGCTTCTATTTTTTTATTAAGGAAAAGCGATGCTTGTTGGGAGAATTTTTCAGGTGATTCGGTAGTGAAGAACCGGATAGTGCCGTTTTTTGTACATTTTTCATCCATTTCAGGGTGACATGCAAGGTAATTTTTTAGGCTTTCGGCAACATACTTACCTTGAGCAATCACGTGGATATGTTTCGGTAAGTAGTGTTTTATTTTTTTTTGTAGGAATGGATAATGTGTGCAACCAAGAATGATAGTATCGATGAGAGGATCTTTTTCTAATAAGCGGTCGATATGTTGTTTTACAAAATAATCGGCGCCCGGTTTATCGTATTCATTGTTTTCTACTAAAGGTACCCACATAGGACAGGCTTCACCGATGATTGTAAGACAAGGGTATAATTTTTTGATTTCTAGTTCGTAAGATCGAGATTGAATAGTGCCTTCTGTACCGAAGACACCTATATGACCGGTTTTTGTGAATGCATTTATGTTTTCCGCCGTTGGTCGGATGATGCCCAATACGCGTCGTTGGGGATCAAGAAGTGGCAGGTCGTTTTGTTGAATGCTTCGTAACGCTTTAGCCGAAGCAGTGTTGCATGCCAGAATAACCAAATGACAATTTTGTGAAAAAAACCATTCGACTGCTTGTAGCGTGAATCGATATACTAATTCAAAGGACCGGTTGCCATATGGAGCTCGTGCATTGTCTCCCAAATAAATGTAATCGTATTGTGGCATCAATGATCGAATTTCCGATAATATAGTAAGCCCACCGTAACCTGAATCAAAAACACCAATGCCACCTTTTTTTCGGCTAAAATTGTTTCTCACTGTGTTTTTTGTTTTGGATTTCAATATTACCAATGCCGATTATCTAATACCCAATTTTATTTTTACAAGCGGATTGGCATCTATGGCATTTGGGGTAACAAAAATTATAGCCGGATCGGCTAAGTCGTAAATCACCGTAAAATTTTGTTCAATGCCCACGATGCGTACAGCCTCCTTAATTCTTTCTTTAATGGGTTCCAACAAAATTTTTTCATGTTCTTCGATATCTTTTTGCGCCAATTTCATGAATTCGTGGATTTTATTTTCCAAATCGGTTAGTTCTTGCATGCGGCGCAGTTTGATATTTTCGGCCATTGAACTTTGATAGGTGATAAAATCGGAATATTTTTTATTGTATTCATTCTGCATTAGCAGCAATTCTTCCTTGTAACTATTGCTGAGTGCAATAAGTTTTTCGGTGGCTTTAGATTTTTCGGGGAAGGAATTAATTAGTTCAATCGTATTTACATAGGCAACCGTATAAACATTTTGAGCTATTGCTGTGGCGGTTAATACGAAAATGAGAGCACTTGCGCTTAATAGAACTTTCTTTGTCATAATAAAAACAATTTTTTGATTTTTGTTTATTGTTTTCCCCATCAATGTGCAATTTGTTTCTCTGTGTGTTGTAGCAGCATCTGCCGAAAGTGACAGATGCTGCTATCAAGGTAGAGAATTATAAATTACAATGTCAACTGGTTTTTAATATATAAAGTGTTGTTTTTTACAATGTTTTTTTCACCTCTACTTCTTCGTAAGATTCTATTGCATCGCCTATTTTTATATCGTTAAAATTCTTAATGCTTAATCCACACTCATATCCTGCCGCAACTTCCTTTACGTCATCTTTAAAGCGTTTCAACGAATCCAATTCTCCGGTATAAATAACGATGCCGTCACGGATCAGTCGGATTTTGCTTGTACGTTTTATTTTTCCATCTTTCACGATACATCCCGCAACAGTACCCACCTTGGGGATTTTAAATGTTTCGAGTACTTCCAGGTTACCTGTCACTTCTTCTTTGATATCGGGTGAAAGCATACCTTCCATAGCAGATTTTACATCTTCTATTGCATCATAAATAATGGAATATAGACGAAATTCGACTCCTTCTTTCTCGGCTTCTTTGCGAGCTGTCAGTGAAGGGCGTACCTGGAATCCGATAATAACAGCGTCTGATGCAGCTGCCAAAGTAACATCCGATTCCGATATCTGGCCAACAGCTTTATGAATCACATTTACTTGAATTTCTTCTGTGGACAATTGCATAAGCGAATCCGATAGGGCTTCTACAGATCCGTCCACGTCGCCTTTCACAATGATGTTTAGTTGTTTAAAATTCCCAATAGCAATGCGTCGTCCGATATCATCAAGTGTCAGCATTTTTTGTGTACGTAGCGATTGTTCACGTTGTAATTGTTCGCGTCGGCTGGCAATAGAGCGTGCTTCCTGTTCACTTTCCATTACATAAAATGTGTCGCCTGCTTGCGGTGCCCCGTTCAATCCCAAGATAAGTACCGGCTCTGAAGGTCCTGCTTTTTCTATACGTTGATTTCGTTCGTTAAACATGGCTTTTATGCGTCCGTAGTAGGTGCCGGCCAGTACGATATCGCCTTGTTTTAATGTTCCGTTTTGAACAAGAACGGTAGCTACATATCCTCTACCTTTGTCAAGCGAGGATTCGATTACTGAACCTTTTGCTTTACGATTGGGATTTGCTTTCAGCTCGAGTAGATCGGCTTCGAGTAGTACTTTTTCAAGTAGTTCTGGCACTCCGATACCTTTTTTTGCCGATATATCCTGAGATTGGTATTTTCCGCCCCATTCTTCCACTAAATAGTTCATTTCGGCCAATTTTTCCTTTATTTTGTTAGGATTGGCTTCGGGTTTATCGATTTTATTGATTGCAAAAACAATAGGCACACCTGCTGCTCTTGCGTGGTTGATTGCTTCGACTGTTTGAGGCATAATATCGTCATCGGCAGCTATAATAATAATAGCTACGTCTGTAACCTGAGCTCCTCGTGCACGCATAGCAGTAAATGCTTCGTGTCCGGGGGTATCGAGAAAAGTAATTTTTCGTCCATCGCTTAATTGAACGTTGTAAGCTCCAATATGTTGAGTAATTCCTCCTGCTTCACCTGCAATTACATTGGTATTTCGGATATTGTCCAGCAAAGAAGTTTTACCGTGATCCACATGTCCCATTACGGTAACAATAGGTGGACGAGGAACCAAATCTTTGGGATCGTCTTCTTCTTCTTCGGCGATAGCTTCAATTACATCGGCACTTACAAATTTTGTTTTGAAACCGAATTCGTCGGCTACAATATTAATAGTTTCAGCATCGAGTCGTTGGTTGATAGCGACCATTACTCCTAAACTCATACAAGTAGAAATAACGTCAGTTACAGGAATGTCCATCATATTGGCTAAATCGTTCGCTGTAACAAATTCGGTCAATTCAAGCACATGACTCTCGCGTTCTTTTTGCAGATTTCTCTCTCGTTGTTTATGAGAAAAAGCTTCGCGTTTTTCGCGTCGATATTTTGCGCTAGTTTTTCCGCCTCGTTTTTCGGTGAGGCGGGCCAGTGTTTCTTTAATCTGTTTTTGTACTTCTTCGTCGCTTACTTCTGTTTTATTTGGTTTTCTGAGTATAGGGCGTCGTCGTCCTCGGCCTTTTTGAGAAGAGTCAAAAGTATTGGCCTTATCGATATTTACTTTGCTTTTACGAATACGTTTGCGCTTTTTCTTTCCTTTTTCTTCTAATTCGTCTACAGATTTTCGTTTTTCCTCGAGACTTTCTTTTTTCAAAAGCTTTATATTTTCTTCTTTTGCTCTTTTGTTGTTGAGAGCTTTTTGTTCTCTTTCGAGTCTTTCTTTTCTTCGTTGCGAACGACTTTTACGTGCGGGTCGTGTTTTTTCGTTTATTGCATCCAGATCAATTGAACCTTTTATTACCAGATTGGGTTCCAATTTTTTGTTATGGATGCGAAAAACTTCATCCTCATCTTCATCCTTATTATCGATAGTTTTTTCTTCAGCAATAATTTTTTCGTCGTTTGCTTGTTTTTCTTTGGAAACTTCCTCATTTACAACTTTGGTTTCCATATCTGATTTTTTCTTTTCTTTTTCAGTTGTTATTTGTTCGTCAGCAACTTTTACTTTTTGAGTTTCAGTTTTTGTTTTGGCTGCGATTTCTTCTTTTTCTTCGGTTGATGTCTCGAGTTTGGGCTCAATTTTTGATTCAACTTCTTCTGTTATTTCTTTTTCTTCCGGTTCAGTTTCTTTTTTCTTCTTATGTTCGTCCAGATCTATGTTTCCCACAATATTGATATGTGGTTTTAAACTATCCGGTATTTCGGTTTTGATAGTTTCTTTTTCAACCTTCTTTTTTGTTTCTGTTTCCGGCAATTCGTATCCTTCAATAGCAACAGTTTCTTTTTTATTTTCTTTTTCGTGAAGTTTTTTGAGTTTTTTTTCGACTTCTTTTCTGATGTTTTTATCCTTGCCAAACTCTGCAATCAACAACTCATACTGCTCTTCTTCGATTTTAGCGTTTGGGTTAGCTTCTATGTTAATACCTTTTGTGTGTAGAAATTCAACCAAACTATTGATTCCTACATTCAAATTTTTCGATACTTTTATTAACCTTATAGACATATAATTAAATTAGACTTTTTATGATTTGTGAACAGTAGTGTTGCGATGAAGGTGCAAATTAGTACAGATTAATTTTCGTCTTCTTCGTAATCATTTTCGAATTCCGAGGCCAATATTCGTAACACTTCGTCAACAGTATTTTCTTCGAGATCAGCTTCAAGGATGATTTTTTCGCGATCCATTGCCAATACGTTTTTAGCTGTTGAGCAGCCGATACGTTTGAGCTGATCAATTACCCAACCGTCTATTTCGTCACGGAATTCGTCCAAATAGATATCTTCTTCGTCCAAGCCTTCAATATCTCGAAACACTTCAATGTTGTAGCCGGTAAGCATAGATGCCAATTTGATGTTGGCTCCACCTTTACCTATTGCCAGTGATACTTCTTCGGGAGGAAGGAATACTTCGGCACGCAGTTCGTCTTCTTTCACCACAATGGAATTGATTTTTGCAGGGCTGAGTGCGCGTTGGATATATAAAGTAGTGTTGTTAGTGTAATTGATAACATCGATGTTTTCGTTACGTAATTCGCGTACAATTCCATGAATTCGGAATCCTTTCATTCCGACACATGCGCCTACAGGATCGATGCGATCGTCATAAGCTTCTACGGCTACTTTGGCGCGTTCGCCCGGGATGCGTGCAATCCCTTTTATAGTAATCAATCCGTCCGCAATCTCAGGTATTTCCATTTCGAAAAGTCTTTCGAGAAATACCGGCGACGTACGGGAAAGAATGATTTTCGGATTATTGTTCTTGTTTTCTACTCGAGCAACCACTGCACGAACGTGATCTCCTTTATGGAAAAAATCACTGGGAATTTGTTCCGTTTTCGGAAGAATAAGTTCGTTGTGATCATCATCAAGCAGCAAGATTTCCTTTTTCCATATTTGATATACTTCGCCGGAAACAATTTGTCCTACTTTTTCTTTGTATTTGTTGTAGA
>Ga0208693_1000790_pt1 | contig 24356 bp, 24 predicted proteins | sample AD_UKC071_MetaG_FD_184438 | JGI IMG/M metagenome (GOLD analysis project Ga0208693, IMG submission 184438) | Active sludge microbial communities of municipal wastewater-treating anaerobic digesters from USA - AD_UKC071_MetaG (SPAdes) (version 2) | ecosystem: Engineered > Bioreactor > Anaerobic >... | reverse complement strand
CCCCGCGCCTGCGGGGAGCAGCTTATCGCCGCCGCCCCTGAGATGTATGGCGCAGGATCACCCCCGCGCCTGCGGGGAGCAGGATTGAGTCTTTGACTTTATTCCTCGGCAACAGGAATCACCCCCGCGCCTGCGGGGAGCAGTGGAAGGCATTCCTCCCTAAGAAGCAGCCAAAGGGATCACCCCCGCGCCTGCGGGGAGCAGTCACCAAAAATGGCAAGCTGGACCTCTCTGCCGGGATCACCCCCGCGCCTGCGGGGAGCAGCACCCGGCGACGGGTCCATCACCCCTGGAAGATCCAAGGATTGAAGAGGATCACCCCCGCGCGCTCCCCTGCCGGAACCATATCCGCCAGGGTCGCAAAGGGTATTTGCCCTGTAAACTCCTCCAAAGGCATAATATTTCCGCCCAAATTTTCATTGCTCCACCCCTGGAAGAAAAAGCCCAGCCAGATAATAGTCAGCCCAATAAAGATGGGTCTGCTGAGGCGGTGATATAATGCTCGCCGCCGCCAGTTCTTCCGATGCGGTGCTTCCCCCGCCGACAACCGCTTGCGCAGCCGGCGCAGGTGCAGCACTCGTGCCACTGTCCTGCCCAGGGCAATTAATACCAGGAGCAGGCCTCCCAGCATCAATCCGGAGCCCATGTGGACTGCGGTCAGCAGCACCCCTCCCCGCAGATGAATGAGGGGAAAGATCATGAAATAAATTAAGGCGGTAATCATGTTGGCCCTTGCACGTTTGTTGGCTATGTTCAAGGCCAGGGCCTGGACATCGGGGTCGGTGTGCATCTCACGGGCAGAAGGATCATCAGTGCAGTAAATATGAAACTGACCGCGATTGGCAACATACTTCCAACCGTAAGCTTCGTTGATTTCGACAGCCTCTTCTGCAGGCAGCCCGCCATTCCCTGACCAGAGTCCTGTGCCTTCAGGAGCGGCCTCCAATCGATATCTTAACTGCCGGGGTTCAGTCTTCCAAAAACACGCCACCCCGGCAAAAAAACCATCTCCACTCAGCACCAGCCCTTTTTCCGCCATGTCCTCCAGCCAGCTTTCAGTGCCCTCAATGTCGTAGGCAGGGCAGGGAGCCAAGCGATATGCGCGTTTTCTTTCCTCTGCATCACTCACGGGACTCCCTCCCCAATTGGCTTTCTTCACTGGCGGCATCATCAAGGCAGCGTTGCAGGCGCCGGATCTCCCGGGCGTAGGCCCCCAGGCCTGCAGCAGTGATACTGTATGTGCGCCTGCGCCCGGATACTTCAATTACTTCGATGTACTTCTCCCTTTCGAATTTCCCCAGGATAGTATACAGGGTGGCAGGCCCGATTCGTACCTCGCCCTGGGTCTTGGTGTCGACGAAATCCGCCACCTCAATGCCACACATTGGTTGACGGCACAGGGCCATGAGGACATAAAACATTGATTCCGTTAGGCCAGACAATGCTTTTCTCGGCATGGGATCTCCCCCGATATCGTTAGTTGATATCATCTTACGATAGTGTACCCCCGGATATATCATCTGTCAACTGGGCATGGAAAACCCAACCTGTACAAACCCATTGAGATACTGGAAAATGTGGATTAAGGGCTCTTTCGAATACCAGGAGTCTCTGCCTCATTATTAGAGTCAGGAGGCCGAGAATGGAGAGAAATATGTATAAAGGTTATAGATTCAAATACCAAATGAGCTGCACTTCATCCCTGTATTCCGGCTCACTATAGTAGGCGTATTCATCTATGGCAGACAGGACTGCACCTTGCTTATGGTAAAACCTTATCGCCGGGATGTTGTTGTTCTGGCACTCTATCTTCATCTGTGCTAGCCCCTGCTCCCGGGACCAGGCCACAGCCATATCGAACAATGCCTGCCCAATACCTTGGTGTTTATATGCATCTTCCACACGGATATCCCAAAGTACGGCGAGGTCGTCCCTCCCGGAAAGCATATTGATTCCCTTAGTGCGGCTTGCTACTGTGACCCCGCCAACAGGCAGTTCTCCGTCAAAAGCCATAAAGAAAGCCCAATTGGATACGTCCCACTGTTTTTCCAACCCCATTATGCTATCGCCGTCGGCGCAGAAATCTTTTACGTACGGCTCAACAGGTGTCTCGATAAAGGCAAAACCACCTAGGCCCCGATTCATCTTTTTTATCCGGTAATATGCTGTCACCTGGAAACGCATTGGGATTTGGTCGTACTGAGGTAAGTGGGTATGGTCAACCGGCTTATATGTAATCATTTTCCTCACCCTTTAATTCATTTCTCAGTCCTTACTAAGAGCTGCATTTCTGCTTCCAGGGAGGCGCAGGCTAACTGAATGCCCTCTCCCAGCTGCTCCAGCCACAGCTGCCAGGACTGGTTCCGGGCCAGGTCCGGGCTCAGCCTCAGCTCTATGGCTTTTCCCAACAGGCCCTTCCAGGGGTAGCGGCAATTTTCAAGGACCCACCGGGCCGCATGGGTTTTCCCCGTTGTCTTACCCGTTTTCAGCCAATAGATTGACTGAGAGATCAGGAAGAGCCAGTCAACGGAATGAATGTCTCTGTCAGTCCTGACTGCATATTTTTTTATGGTCTCGATCATCGATTCCACTTGCTCCAACATCTCAGCCTCAGGGGGGCAGGGTATCTCCGCCCTGATGTCCCGGCCTGAAATTAAATAGCCTGCCTCCAGCAGGCCCCGCATGGAAAAGCCCCTGAGGCCATACCCCCTGTTAAAGCGGTCTTTAGTTGTGCCCCAGTAGATTACATTGCCTTCCCGGCTTTTAATCCCCGAGTAGGGGACTATCTCCCCTTCCAGCACTGCTAAGTACCGATTTCTGCTGCCTTTGTAAACCTCCCTCAACTCATGGAAATGCCGGAAGTCTTCCTCGGTGAGCACGGTGTCGGCGACTATAAAAAAATCCAGGTCGCTGTAGCCCCGGTGAAAATCATCATAGGCAGCTGAACCGTAACAATAGGCGGCGACAATCCTGTTGCCCAGTAGCTTATCTGCCGTAGTCACAAATATCTCCAGGGCCTCCTTGATTTCTCCTTCCATTTCCTCACCCCAAGTCATGTGTTTGTCCATCCATCATGAGATATTCCCCTTTGAGGGTGCTAATCCTTCTACACTTTCCAAAAACCGTGGTCAGGACTTTTTGGGCATGGCAGTGCCCGGGGAAAAGCAGGAAATGTACCCATCTGGCTGTTGCTGGGAGGGATTGTTGTCCTGCTCTACTGGCGGCGGCGAGTATCTACGGCCGCAGAAAAGGCAGCGCTTCCGTAACAAGGGCGGGTTGACCATTAATAGAGACAAAAACAGGCGGGGAATCCCAGCCTGTTTTACTTTTGCACTTATCCAGCCTCATGGACATCACTTGCTGTCACCATTGGTGCGCCAATACCTTTTGCACAGGTTTGCGGTCAACAGAAGGACAGCATATACAGGAAACATCACCAACATAATTATGGCAAAATCCCGGGTGGCGGAAAAGGATGTGGTGGTCCAGCCCTTGACACATAAGTGGGCTATGAGATAGGAGGCAGGGAGCAACAAGGCTTTGCCAAGGATACTCCTGGTCCTGTCATTTTTGCGGAATACCAGGTAGAGCACAGCCAAAGTCCCCAGCAGCAATAAGGCAAAAAATACATAGTAGGCCAGGAACAGTCTCGGTAATACCACGAAACCTTCGGCAGTCAGGTTGCCGTATAGTAAATGGGTATTGTCTCCGTAAACATCATTGGAAGGGTATTCAGCCGTATAGTAGTAAATGGCTGCAACTTTCTCCCGGTTGGGATTTACTACAATGCTCCCGATATCCTTCGGTGAAACCCGCTTGTGCCAGGTGGTATTCCAGGCGGTAACCAAGTATTCAGTCCCGCTTCCAGTCCCGTTGCTGGGCAGCATTTCATAGCCGGCGACCTGTTGGCTGAAAGTAAGGTACACAGTGCCGTCTTCCTGCTCAGAAACAGTAACGACCTCCTGGGAGTAGGGAAGGTATTGAGGTGCCGTTAAATAAGCGACGATGGTCAGGGTAATAACCAGGGTTATCAGGGCAGCGAGGATTGCTGTGTATACCTTTGTGGTATTGAGCTTTTTCCTGGCCTTGCGAAAGGATTCCACATGGGTGTCCGGGGCATATTTTTGCGGCTGAACTATTTGCTCCAGTTCGGCTTTGCATCCCGGACAGCCCTCCAGGTGCTCCTCCAGCAGGGCACAGGTATCCTTGCTGGCCAAGTTCTCTGCATACAGGGGCAGAAGGTCCCTGATGACGTCACAACTTACTTTCATTGCAGCCCCTCCATTTCTTCACGGATCTTTTTTCGGGCCCGGTGATAAGTGACACATGCCCAGTTTTCGCTTTTCCCAAACACCTCTCCAATCTGCTTGAAACTCAATTCGCCAAAGGTCCGCAACGAAAATACTTCTTTATATGGTTCCTTGAGATTGTGCAGTACCTTGTGGATTTCCATGGAGGTTTCCGCTGTACTCAGTGCTGCTTCGATGTCTGTGCTGACTGCCGGTGGGGCATGTTCTTGGTTAGTCAGGTGCTTGTGCTTGCGCAAGTAAGAGAAACAACAGTTCTTTGCTATTTGGCACAGCCATACCCTGATATCGCAATTTCCCTTAAAGCTGTCGATGGCCTGTATGGCCTTGAGAAAGGTTTCGGAAGTAATGTCTTCGGCTATCTGCTCATCCCTGGCCAGGCTTTTGCTGTACAGAAATACATCCTTAAAGTACAGGCGGTATAACTCCTCAAAAACCGTCACTTTATCACCTCCCCTATATAAGACGCTCGAGCGGTCAAAACCTTACAAAGGAAAAGGGGTCTATCAGTATTTCTCCTTCACTGCCCCGGTCCCCTTCCCCTGGGCAAATACATACGCCGCAGGGGGATTGTTTTTTCGGGCAGGGAATGGTACTCTGCAGTGTACAGCCATGGTTGCAACAATTAAGACTTACAGGAGGAAGCACTTTGAGGATCACTATACGCCGGGAACAACCGAAAGATTACCGCGCCGTGGAGGAGCTGACCCGGGAAGCCTTTTGGGGCAGCATGGATCACCGTACATGCGACGGGGAGCACCTTCTGGTTCACAAGCTGCGGAAACAGCCCTGTTTTGTGCCGGAGCTGGATTTCGTGGCCGAAGCAGAGGGGCAGCTTGCGGGGCACATCATTTACAGCAGGGCCAGGGTCATAACTGCTGCCGGGGACGAGATCGAAGTGCTGACTTTCGGCCCCTTAAGTGTCTTGCCTGAGTATAAAAAGAAAGGCGTCGGCTCTGCCCTGATGCGCCACAGTATAACGGAAGCAAAAATACTGGGGTATGCAATTATTATCTATGGTCATCCCGATTACTATCCCCGCTTTGGCTTCAGGCCAGCCAGTGCCTTCGGCATTACCTCTCAAGACGGGAGAAGCTTTGATGCCCTGATGGCATTGCCGTTGTATGATGGCGCACTTGGCGGTGTTACGGGACGCTTTGTCTGTGATGAGGTGTACAATATGGATCCGCAAGCGGTCGAGGAATTTGACCAGACCTTTCCCGCAAAAGAGCCTGCAGTATTGCCGCCAATTACACTGCTCACCGCTAAGTTGCCTGAGCGCATTTTAAGGGCCTTTCAGAGACAAGAAATTAAATATGTATCCCAGCTCCAGAGATACAGCGGCGCTGAGATGCTGCGCTGGGAAGGCATTGATGAACCGGCTTTGGTTCAAATCAATGCAGCTCTTAAAGAAATGGGTCAGCCGAAAAAGCTGCTTCCCACCTCCTGTTTCTTACAGCTTGCTGAAATGGGTGTGCGCATGCCGATTGTGCACAAGATCCGGGAAAAGGCAGGCATTGCAGTGTACAAGGTGCAATCCGAGGGTAAACACTGCGTGCTTAAGGTGTTTGAAAAGGCCGCCGACAGGCGGGAAATTGACAACTATAAAATACTGGCCTCCCTCGGCATCCCCACATTGCCTATGCTGAAACACACCGCCTGCGCGCTGCTTCTCCCCGATGTGGAAAACAGCCCGGAATACCGCCTGGGCTGTGAAGAGGATTTAGCCGATCTTAAGGTAGCCTCAGCCCTGGCCAGGTGGTACAGAAAACTGCATGGCAAGGGACGGGCGTACTTGCGCCAAACTGACCTGGCTCTGTATGATGAAACCGATAAAATTACCCTGGCCAATCTGGATATGGTGGCTCACAAGACAAATACTGTGGCCAATCCGCTGTGGCAGATAATCCGCCAGCATTTTGCGGAAATCCGCCGCAGAATTGCCGCCCTCCCCCGCACCCTGACCTATAATGATTTTTACTGGACAAACCTGGTGGTGGCCAGGGACCGGTCCGAAGCGATGATGCTTGACTTCAATCTCCTGGGCAAAGGTTATGTTTATGGCGACCTGCACAATGTAACCAGCGCCCTCAGCCCGGAAGCGGCGGCAGCTTTTAGGCGGGAATATGGACAGGTTTTTCGCGAGGAAGAAAAAGAGGCCCATGAGTGTCTCTCGCCTCTGGTGGGGCTGATTGTCGCCTGTGAAAGAGAGAGTTTTCCCCAGTGGGCGCTTCCTGCCCTGGAAGAGCTTAAAAACGGAGCAGTCCAGGAAAACCTGATTCAGTGGCTGAACTCACAGAATTGGCTCCCATAGGCTGGGGTTTCTTGTCTTAATGCCTCCCCCAGAGTGGGGGAGGGCAGAACATCCCCCTTCCCGGTAACAGAGAATAACCGGGATTTCTGTTTGCCCGCCTTGCCAGGCTATCATTATGGCGTACAAAAAAGCAACCTTTGCAGGTTGCTATAGCCCCTCATAAGCTGTCAACGTGTAGCGCCAGATGTCGTTAGCAGCAGGCGCTTCCAAGAACAGAGGCAGCGGAAAATCAAAGTTAATCCGGTAAACGTAATGTAACTCTTTTCCCGTGGCAGAATGTACGGTGTCGCAGACCAGGTTAATGCCAGTGACGCCGGCCTGTTCTGAAGTCCCCTGGCAAGAAAAAGTGTAATCGCCGACGGTAACTTCAGCACCCTCTTCCCAAAGGGCTTTCTCCAAAGGAAGGATGTCGCCATCGAGGAGAGTTAACATGGCGTTGGTACCGATAGTGCTCAGTGACATTGCCAATTCCCATCCGCTCATGCCCTTGGTCAGAGTCACTGTATCTAAGAATTCTCCCAGGCCCCAGTCGCCTGCGCAGGTCACAGACAAAGTGTCAGCCCTATCTCCTGCTTCAACCCGGATGCTGACCCATCCTTCGCCAGTGCGGTCGGAACTTACCTCATAGAGGAAGTACTGACCGGGCTTAAAGTTGAGATGCTTCCAACCGCCAATATTTGTCCCGAAAGCAGTTTCACCAGGGTCTTCCCCAGGCTCCCCGCCAGGCTCTTCCCCGGGTTCTTCGCCAGGCTCGTTAGTGCCGAAGCAGGCCGCGGCAGAAAACACCAGCAATCCGATTAATAGAAAGATAAGCAAACGTTTAAGCATCTTTTCCCCTCCTCTAAGAGTACTAATATTATATTTCCTGGCAGGGAAAATACCTTTTGCTAATTGCTTTCTATTGTTTTTCTGTTGCTTTCTTGCAAACTGTGGCATGAAAACCGAAGTAATCCGGTTTTTGTCATTCCAGGGGATTGACCACCGACAGAATTCTCTGGTCGGCATCCAGGCTTTGCAGGAAGCCCTCCACATCTTCTTTGGTCAGCGACCTCAGTTCTTCGAAGCGGGCCAGGTAGTCCCCTCCCTGGAGCCAATCGGCGGCACAGGCCATTACTGTAGACTCCAGGCCGTTGAGGTCCATGATAAACAGGCCAATGAGCTTGCGCAAATTGACATCCAGCTGTTGCTGGCTTATTCCGCAGGCTTGCAGCCGCTTAATTTCCTCAAGCAATTCCTGAGCCAGCCGCTGGGGAGCATCGGTTTCACCGCCAAAGATAAAATGGCTGTACCAGGGGGTGCAGGCATAATCTACCCCGAAGCTGTCGTCGATGAGGCCTTCATCATATAAGCGGTTGTAAAAGGGAGAGTTCTTGCCGACGAAAATCTCCAGGAACAGGCTGACGATCATTTCCCGGCGGCGGCAATCCTGCCAATCCCGGCCGGGCCAATCCCGCAGTCCCAGGCAGAACAGAGGACGGGACACCTCCATACTGGCACGGAAGTCGGAGCCAATACCGGGTTGGGGCTGGGGCACCAGGCTCTTGATTTCCGGTAATTTGGGGAACTGCTTCTTCTCCTGGTTGGCAGCGGTGAAAGTAAAGAGCTCCTCGGCATCGATATCCCCTGCAACAACCAATGCCATACGCCCAGGGTTGTAGAATAGCTCATGGCATTTGCACAGCAACTGGTAATCTATCTGCTCCAGGTCCTCTTCCCGGCCGGCAATATCCTCTGCCACGGGATGGTCGCCGTACATGCCTCCCAAGGCCCCCAGGTATACAGCCCAATTGGGCTGATCTCTGTACATTTTAATTTCCTGGGCAATTATACTGCGCTCGGCAATGACCCCTTCCTCGGTAAAGGCAGGTTTCTGAACAAAATCCAGCAGTAAATCCAGGCAGTCATAAAAATTCTCTGCTGTGGAGAATAAGTAGGCTGTCATGGTATGGGTTGTAAAGGCGTTGGTGCTGGCCCCGTAGGAGGCGAATATGTTCTCAATGCTGGTTTCAGGATCCTCAAACATCTTGTGCTCGAGGAAATGGGCGATGCCGGCAGGGGTGACAAACTCCTCCCCATCTACCTGGGCACGGCGGTTGATTGCTCCGTAGGGGGTGGCAAGGATGGCAAATTTCCGCTTAAATCCCGGCTTGGGCAGAAAAATACAGGTAAGGCCGGAACCCGCTTTTCCAATGCAGACCTTCTCCCCCAAAACCGGATACTCTATTACTTGGTAGTTCATTTAATCGCCTCCGCCGGAAAGGAAATATGTTGTCTGCAGGTACATCTCTTTGGCAACTTCCTGGACATCCCCGATACTGACTGCATCCAGGGCTTCTATTAAGGAAGGAATCGTCCAGCGCCGCCCGGATATCCTGGCATCGATGGCCAGGGCAACCTGTTCCGATAAGTCATCGTACATCTGGAGCAGGCCGGTTTGCAGGCGGGAACGGGTCCATTCCAGCTCGTCCTGGCTGATATTGCCCCGGCGCATGTCCTCCAGCTGGTCAGCCACTACTTCTGTGGTCTCTTTAAAGCTGCCAGCATCAATGCCCGCAGAGATAAACTGCAGGCCCATGATGCTGTCCAGGCTTGAGCCTATGTAATAAGAAAGTCCTCGCTGCTCCCGCACATTTTGAAAGAGCTTGGAGTGGGGAAATCCGCCCAGAATGCCGTTATAGAGGATGAGGGCAGGATAGAGGTCGCTGTTCTGGGTGACTCTGCCGTTTACCGCCATCACCAGCTTGCCCTGACTGATATCCATTGGTTCCCGAATTACCTGGTGCTCCCGCTTTTCCAAGGGGAGGGGTTTATCCAGCTCTCTGCCTGGATTGCGGGGCCATTGCAGCCGGGAGCTCACTGCATCCGCAATCCGCTCCTGGTCAAAGCGGCCGCAGACATAGATATCTGTGGCGGCATTCTGCAACAAAAGCTGGTACTGCTGCCAGGCAGTCTCCCTGGTTACTGCCTCCACCTGTTTAAGACTGCCATACTTGTTATTGCTGTAGCCTCGGTCGGGGCACAGGTGCTGCAGGCAGCGGTGAAAGGCAAAGCGGCTTTTGTCGTTGAGCAGGGATTTTATCCGGGACTGGATGTTGCGCTTTTCGCCCTGAACATAGCTTGCGGCGAACTGGCCTTGTTCCGTGTAAGGGTAAAGCAAAACTTCCCGAAAGATATCCATGGCCTCCTCCAAGAGGGAGGTGTTGCCGGGAAGGTACTGGTCGTTGACCAGCTGAATCCGAACCTGCAAAACCAGGTTTTCTCCCCGCTTCAGCACGCCAATGCCAAACTGGGTGCCGTAGAGCTCGGCCAGGTGAGCCCTCAGTTCGCGGGCAGTGGGATAGGTCACTGTACCCCGTTGGAGCAGGTGGGGTACAATCGCGGTTTTTGCGGCATCATCCCCCAAGGGCCAATACAGAAAGGCCCCTATAAAAGTAGTCTTGTAGTTTTCCATGGGCAACAGATGCAAGGTGACGCCATTTGCCAGTGTTTGCTGTGTATAGTCCACTTAAGTTGCCTCCTTACTCTACTAGCTTGCCTGTTCTCCAGACCTTTTAGACATATGAAAAGGCCGGCCGCTTTGGCAGTCTGCCCGCAGCGCCGACAATAAGCTCTTTCCAATTTTATCTTTTTGGCCGGGAGCTTGTCAACTACGAAGGCTTCCCCGAGCCCTTTACCGGAACGGCATTGTTGATAATCTTTTGAATGTCCAGCATCATTTTGCTGAAGCGGTACTCTGCATCCAGGTAGCTCCTGATCACTGCATCCTCCCGGGCAGTTGCATACATCTGGCGGAGGTTGGCCAATTCCTCTTCGCTGATGTCCTTGCCCCGCAGCTGGAGGCGGTGGAGAGCAAACTCATGCTGACGCAAAGCCATCAGTTTCTCTTTCAGCCTGACATCGTCAAAGACCTGGCGTTGCCAGTAGACAAAGTCCGAATAGATCTTTTCCTCCTTGAGTACTGCCACCAATTCCCGAGCTTTATCGTAGACCTTTATCCTTCTCCCCTCCTGACAGAATACTGTTTACTGTCTATGGTATTCACCGGGACTTCTCTCTATTCCATCTTGAAAAAGGGAAACCCGCCCGGGAAAGAGAATATCTAAGGAAAAGGAGGCGGACAACAACATGGATGTTAGATTGGGTGACGGGGCCTCTGCCCCGGTAAGACTGATTACTTGTTTTGAAGATGAGCAACCTTGCCTCAAGGGACTGCCGGAGCCCCTGGCGCAGCTGGTGGGCGAAGCGGCTGAAAGCGAAGCCTTCGCGAAAAAATTCGGCACCAGTTTGGTCCTTACGCCGGGACAAAGGGAAGCTCCCCGGCACATAGTGCTGATGGGCCTGGGCAAAGCCAGTGAATTTAATGCTGAGAAAGCCCGCAGGGCAGCAGGTAAAGCCTTTAAAGAGGCAAGGAAGCTGAAAGGGGCAGGCCTGGCCATTGACTGCGCCGGGATGATGGATAAGCTGGATCCCCGGGAATTGGGCCGTGCCCTGGCCGAAGGGGTGAGCCTGGCGGCCTATAAGTTCGACAAATATATAGCTGACCGCAAAGAAAACCCTGTCAAAGAGGTCATCATCCAAGGAGAAGGCCTGGAGCAGGGAGTGAACCAGGGCCTGGTCCTGGCTGAGGCCACTAACCTGGCCCGCAGGCTGACGGATGAACCGGCCAATGTCATGACCCCGGCCCATCTGGCCCGGGAGGCCGAGGAAGCCGGAGCGAAATACGGTTTTTCTGTGCAGGTCAGGGATGAAGCTGGCATCCGGGCCTTGGGGATGGAAGCTTTTCTGGCGGTGGCCGGTGCTTCAGACAATCCGCCGCGACTGATTGTCATACGCTACCAGGGGGATCCTGGCAGCGACCAGGTTCTGGCCCTGGTGGGCAAGGGCCTGACCTACGACAGCGGCGGCCTCTCCCTGAAAACCCGGGAAGGCATGAACGGCATGAAGGGAGATATGGCAGGAGGGGCAGCGGTAATAGGCGCTATGGCTGCCATCGCCGGCTTGAAGGTCAAGGCCAATGTGGTTGGCATCGTTGCCGCCTGCGAGAACATGGTTTCGGGAAAAGCTTACAGAGTCAACGACATCGTCGGCTCTATGGCGGGGAAGAGCATAGAAGTCCTCAGCACTGATGCCGAAGGACGCCTTACCCTGGCTGATGCCGTCTACTATGCAGTAACCGTAGAAAAAGCCACCCAGGTGCTGGACATCGCCACTTTAACCGGGGCTGCCCTGGTCACCTTTGGCAAAATCACCACCGCCGTCCTGGCCAATGACGACGCCTTTTACGCTAAACTCCAAAAGGCAGCTGAGCTGGCGGGAGAGGGCATCTGGCGCCTGCCCCACGGCGATGAATTTAAAGAGCTGATAAAATCCGACCTGGCGGACCTGCGCAACACCAGCAAAGACGGTGCGGGCACCATAACCGGCGGCCTCTTTGTGGGCGCCTTTGTCAAGGACAAGCCCTGGCTGCACCTGGACATTGCCGGCACTGCCTGGGCCAGCAGCGAGGGAGACTACCATCCCAAGGGCGCCACCGGCGTGGGCGTGCGCACAATGTTTCATCTCGCCAACACTATGAGTAAAGGGGAATGAAAATGCCTGCTCAGAAAATCAAAGAATTACTGGGAGAAGCAATTCTGAGCTCGCCCGTCTTCAAGGTCATGGTGGTGGATGCCGACATGAATATAGTCTGGGTCAACGAGGCCCACGGGGCACTGTTTGCGGGGCAAGAACTCATTGGCCGCAAGTGTTATGAGACTTTGGGCAGCGACAAAATCCACCCGGGCTGCCCCACCTGCGTCAGCATTAAAACCGGCAAGACGGCCCAGGGGTTGTATAACTTTGGCAGCCAAAACGCCCTGATAATCACCCTGCCTCTGCCGGGAGGCCTGGTGGCCAAGGTCATGCTTGACACCCCCCAAGTCGCCGACGGCAAAGTGACAACAATATAGCGCCAATTAAAAACCCTGCCCCAGGCAGGGTTTTTGAGTTCTTGCTATATCTCGAAGCTCTTCCACTCCAGGAACAGCACCCAAAACCACTGGGCGATAAAGCTGGCGGAAGCGATGTCAAATAAGGTGAAGATATCAAACTGGCGCAGGATAAAAACCTGGTAGGCAATAGTAACCAACAGGGCGAGGCCTGCAAGCAAAGCCACGTACCGGACAGCGGTCCCCTTCGGGTTCCTGGCCAGGAGGATGCTGAAAACAAGCAGTGCCAGAGGCACAGCCAGTTCAATGAGGAACAGATAGATATTGCTCCCCAGCCACTCCCCCCACTGGGGGTCGGAAAATAAAAGGTAGCTGTTCCAGGCGGCAAAGGCCAGTTGAACCAATGCGCCTGCCCCCAGGCCCCAGGCCCCCTTTACCAGCGAAGAGGACCGGAACAAGAAAAAGATGAAAAAAACGATGAGGCCAATATACACCCATTTCAAGCCGGAAACAACGGCGAGGGCAATACGGGCCCAATAATACCCGTCATTAGCAAGCTGTACCGCCATGGTAATCACCTGTATCAGTGAGAAAATCAAGCCCACCACGGCAGCTCCCAGGGCAGTCCTGGCAGCACTTTGGATTTTCATAATCTTCCTCCTTCTGGGCATGCCGGAATCGTGCCCATTACTTTAGCCGGAAATCTGAAGGTTTTCTTCCAATGCCGTCAACTTGGCATATATCCCTGCCACCATCAGGGCATCGGCCATGGCCCGGTGGTGGCCGGCGGTGGAGACGCCAAAGTGTTCGGCTATCGTCACCAGTTTGCGGTTAGGCAAATGGGACAGCATTTTTTTCGCCATAACCAGGGTGTCCTGCCAGGAGTTTTCCGGGGGACTCTCCCCGGCCCGCCTAAACTCAGCGGCGATGAAACTCCGGTCAAAGGGGGCATTGTGAGCCAGGAGAATGCTGGAGCCAATAAATTCCCTGATGGCGGGGATTAAGTCCCTGAAAACCGGGGCATCAGCAACCATTTCATCAGTGATGCCAACGAGGCGAATTATGTAGGATGGAATTGGGCAACAGGGGTTGACGAGGCTGGACCATTTCCCGACGACATGGGTGCCCCACAGCCGGACCAGGGCAATCTCAGTGATCCTGTTTTCTGTTGGCGACAGGCCTGTGGTTTCGACGTCAAGGGCGGTGTAAGCCTTCCAGCTTGTCAGGCCCCACTGCTCCTGCAGACACAGGAAGCGCTGATCCTTTTGGAGCAGTTCCAGCAGCGGACGCCCTTTAAACCTTTGGCCGAACCCGTCAGCTAAGGCGCGTAGTTCTCCTGGATGGGCAGGGCGCCCGGTTACGCCAAGGTAGTGGTATATGAAATTTAACAGAACCTGCTGGCCGGGATCCGGTTTCATATTGGCCACTCCCTTCGGCAGGAGTATTTAACTTGGTTAGCGAAATAATAGCAGCGGGGAAATACACAACAGGAGGTACATACGTGAAAGATAAGCTACAGGCTTTGGTCAGCAACAAAGCTGCTGACTACCTGGAAATACGAATTGAAGAATCTGCAGTAACCAGTCTCCGCTTCCGAGGTCCAATCCTGGAAGCAGTCAACACCAGCCTGCAGTATGGCGGCTGCATCCGTGCTCTCGTCAACGGCGGCTGGGGTTTTATCACCTTTAACGATGTCAACGACCTGGATAAGAAGGTTGCCCAGGCAATACATCAGGCGAAGCTGGTGGGGGCAGCCGGAGCTGACAGCAAACTTGCGCCGGTGCCTGTGGTTGAAGACGTAGTCCACGTTCCTTTTCTCGAAGATCCCCGTCAGGTAAGTCTGGCCGAGAAAGTGGAGCTCTTTGACAGCTACAATGACATTATCCTCAGCTACGGCAAGCAAATCGTCAGTTCCAGTATAAACTACTTTGATAAGTACAGCAAAATCTATTTCGCCAATTCCGAGGGCACATATATCCTCCAGCATAAACTGGATCTGGCGGGCAACATCGCCGCCATGGCCAGCGACGGCAGCACCACCCAGATGGGCAGAGTTGGCTTTGGCAGTTCCATTGATTTTGGTGTGGCCCGCAATTTGGACGCCAAAGTCCGAGAGGCCTGCGGCAAGGCGATAAATCTCCTGGCAGCCCCCTCAGTGCGGGGCGGCGAATATACCGTCATCGTCGACCCCGATCTGGCCGGCATCTTTGCCCATGAGGCCTTTGGCCACCTGAGCGAAAGCGATTTTGTCTATGAGAACCCTCAGTTGCAAGCTGTAATGAAACTGGGCACCAAGTTCGGCGGCGATTTTCTCAACATCTATGACAGCGGCTTAACCGCCGGCGCAAGAGGCTACCTGAAATATGATGATGAGGGCGTAGCCACCGAAAAGACCGATCTTATAAAAGAGGGAGTCCTGGTGGGACGCCTGCATACCCGGGAAACGGCAGCCAAGATGGGCGAGAGGCCCACCGGCAATGCCCGCGCTTTGGATTACTCCTTCGCCCCCATCTGCCGCATGCGCACCACCTGCATCGCCCCCGGCGAAGCCAGCCTCGAAGACATGCTGGCAGGGGTCAAGCTGGGACTCTACGCCAAGGGCTCCTATGGCGGCGAAACCAATGGCGAAATGTTCACCTTCAGCGCCGATGAAGGCTACATGATCAGAGACGGCAAACTGGCGGAACTGGTGCGGGACGTCAACCTTACCGGCAACGTCTTTACCACCTTAGGCAATATTGACATGGTAGGCAAGGACTTTACCACCCGTGAATCTGCCGGTGGCTGTGGCAAGGGCGGTCAGGTGCCTTTGCCCACCAGTGAATGGGCGCCCCATATGCGCATCCAAAATGTCCTGATTGGGGGTAAGTAAATGAAGGACTTAATTGCCAAAGCAAAAAACCAGGCCCAGCAAGCAGAATTATATCAGATTACGGTGACAGAAACACCTGTTCGCTATGAAAATAACAAGTTAAAGAGTGTCGACGCCAGCTCAAGGCAGATCAATGCCCTGCGCATTGTCAAGGATGGCAAGCTGGGGTTTGCCACCAGCACCGGCGACAACTTGCATCCTCTCCTCGACATGGCGATGACCAATGCCCAGTATGGCCGGGACTGGGATTTGCCCCTCCCGGGAGCAGCCCCATTGCCCCAGGTGGAGTTAACCCATCCATCCACCGAATTGGATCTCGACACCCAGGTGGAAATGGGCGACAAATTGGTGCGGCAGGTAAGGGAATGCCACCCCGACCTTCTCGCTTCAGCGAGGGTCAGCACCCGGCAGACGACTACCAGACTCCTCAACTCCCAGGGATTTGCCGGTGAATACAGCAAGCGGACATTTACAATCCTGGGCAGCATTGAACTCACCGAGGGCAAGAATTTTCTCTCCCTCTATTCAGGATATATGTCCGGTAAGCTGGAAGATCAGCTGGACAAGACCATTGCCGACCTGGTGAAAAAGTTCGAACATGGACGCAACAATGTGCCGGTAAAAAGCGGCAAGTACACTGTTATCTTCAGTCCCAGCGGCCTGGGGGATATTGTCAACCCCCTGCTGGCATGTGCCAATGGCCTGGCTGTAGAAAAGGGCTTCTCCCCCTGGAAGGATAAGCTGGGCGAAAAGCTCTTTTCCGAACAGGTCTCCCTCTATGATGATGCCACCATCCCCTTCGCCCCGGTCAGTTGCCTCTTTGACGGCGAGGGCATCCCCGCCCAGTCTACTGCCATCATTGACAAGGGTGTCGTCAACAGCTTTATCCTCAACATGGTCACTGCCAAGGCCCTGGGGTTGGAGTCAACGGGCAACGGTTTCCGCGGCAGCAATGGTGAACTCTCCGCCCCCGATAACAGCAATGTAGTGCTGGATATAGCGGAAACTCAGCCCCTGGAAGAGATGCTGAGCTCAGTGGAGCAGGGAATAATCATCCACTCCCTCATGGGCGCCTGGGCAGGCAATCCCTATGGCGGCCAGGTAAACGGCAATATCGACCTGGGCTTCCTCATCGAAGACGGCCGCATCAAGGGCCGGATCAAAGACTGCATGGTCTCAGTCAATGTCTTCGAGGCCTTCAATAATCAGATCCTTGGCGCCAGCACCGAAAAGGAGTGGGCCTGGAACATGCTGGCCCCCCACCTTATGCTAAGGGATATCGCCATCAACGCCAAGGGTTAATCCCAGGAAACTCAAAGCCCGGCCAATCCTGGCCGGGCTTTGGTACGGGACAAAAAGAACCCCCCAGCGGACAAAAAAACCGCTGACACTGCTCCCCCCTTGTGATATAATTAACAATGTTAACAGCAAAGGGGGTGCAAAATAATGGCCTATATTATCAGCGATTCCTGTCTTAAATGCGGCGCCTGCGCAGACACATGCCCCGTCGGCGCCATTGCAGAGGGCGAGGACAAGTACATAATTGATGCCGATGTTTGCATCAGTTGTGGCGCCTGCGCCGGTACCTGCCCAGTAGAAGCAATTGAAGAAGCATAAGTACCCCGGGACCGGCAAACGGTCCTTTTTTATTGCCTCCAGGCACCCAAAAGATACACCCATTACATCTTGTCCAGCTGCCACCAGCCCGACTGGGGGAAGTAGCTGAGCTGGGCCAGGCGGCTGCCGGTTTCCACCAGGAACACCTGGACTTGTTCTTCGAGAAGGGCAAACTGCTGCCAGGTCCTGACCACCTTTTGCACCGGCCAGCGCCGCCCCCGCCAGTTAAATGCCAGGGGGCGGACACCAGCGCCGTCAAAACGGGCGACTACCTGCACCTTTTGCTCCAGCAGCTTCATCTCGCCAACACTCCTTCCAAGGGACGCAATTTTACGTCTTCTAAACTTCCCCTGGCGGTTCTGCCCTGGGCCCATACCCAGAAGGCAGGGATGGGCCCTTCATATTTCACCTGCACCTGGGCGCTAAAGTCATCCAGGGTGATCTTGCCATAGCGGCGGTTGACCACCGCTGCCGCCACTGCCACCATGCGTCCCGGGGGCAGCTTTTCTATATCCGCAGCCTGTACCCGGGGCAGATTCCAGGGGGGCTGCTGTTGTTCCAGCCAATCCCCGTTGAGAATGAGCCCCAGGCTGGAGAAAGCTGCCGCTGCCTTCTGATTGGGACTGAGATCCGGCAGGTCGGGCAGCCAGATTTCCCTGGCCTCCTGCACCTGCCCCCACAGATCTTCCCGGGGCAGGGCTGACCCCAGCAGGGGCAGGGCCGCCAGGAGCTTGCGCCGGTTAGGTTCCAGGCAGTCCAGGGCCCCGGCATGGATCAGGCCCCGCAGGGGAGCCTCACTGGAACGCCACCGCGCCAGGAGGTCGGCAAGACTCTGAAAGGGTTGCCCGCCGCGGGCAGCCACCAGCCTGGCTCCCTCAGCCCCCAGTCCCTTGACATAGTCCAGGCCCAGGCGGATGGCATCGCCCTCCACACGGGTGGCGACGGCACTCTTATTTACGCAGGGAGGCAACACCGCAATCCCCAGGCGAACAGCTTCATTGACATAAGTCTGAGGCGGATAGTAGCCCATGCGGGTAGTGAGCTGGGCAGCGCACAGCTGGGCCGGCCAATGGGCCTTGAGAAAGACTGCAGCCATGGCCAGGTGGCCGTAGGCAGCACTGTGGGCCCGGTTAAAAGCATAGCCGGAGAACTCCACCAGTATATCCAACAGCTCTCGGGCCAGCCCGGCAGTATAGCCCCGCTTTTCCGCCCGCCGGCAAAATTCCCGGGTGACCTCCTCCATATCCTCCCGCCGGTGTTTGGCCACCGCCCGCCGCAACATATCTGCCTCTGCCAAGTTATAGCCGGCAATGACCTGGGCCACCTGCATGACCTGTTCCTGGTAGAGCAGCACCCCGTAGGTATCTTTCAGCACCGGCCGGAGGTCGGGATGCCAGTATTCCACCGGCTCCTGGCCGTGACGGCGGCGAATATAGCGCTCTACCATCCCCGCCTGCCAGGGGCCCGGCCGGTACAGGGAAAGCAGGGCAATGACATCCTCTATGCCTTGGGGCTTCAGGCGCCGCATCAGGTTGCGCATGCCCTCGCTCTCCAGCTGAAAGCAACCCACAGTCTCTCCTCGCTGCAGCAGTTTGAGGGCAGCAGAGTCCGCGGGGCTGTAGGCAGTGGCAACCCGCTGCCTGCCCACCTCCTCCGCCACCTTTTGATTGACTGTCAGCCCCCGCACCGCCAGCAGGTCCATCTTGAGGAGCCCCATGGCCTCCACCCCGTCTTTATCCCATTGGGAGCAGATGTCGCCGCCGCTGGAACGCTGCAGGGGCACCAGTTGGTCCAGAGAGAAGGGGGTAATGAGGAGGCCGGCGGGATGGACGGAGGTATGCCGCACCCGCCCCTCCAGCTGCGCCGCCAGGGCAAACCAACGCCGCCAGGGCTTGCGGGCAGCCTGGGCCGCCAGCTGGGGATTCTCCTGAAGAATTGCCGCCAAACTGCCATAAGGTGGGACGCGACGGCAGAGGGCATCTATTTCCCGCCGGGGAAAGCCCAGGGCGCGGCCTGCATCCCGCAGGCTTCCCCGGGGGCCAAAGGTACTGTAAGACGCTATTTGGCAGGTATGGGCGCGGCCATAGCGCTGAATGGCATAGGCAAAGACTTCATCCCGGCGCAGGTAACAAAAGTCCATGTCGATATCCGGCAGGCTGACCCGGCCGGGGTTGAGGAAGCGCTCAAAGTACAGATTATAAGCCAGGGGATCCACCCGGGTAATATCCAGGAGGTAGGAGACAATGCTGCCGCCGGCAGAGCCCCGTCCGGGGCCCACGGCAATGCCCTGGTCCCGGGCAAAGCGCACCAGGTCCCAACAGATGAGGAAGTACGCGCTAAACCCCATGGCCTCGATAACCTCCAGCTCCCTTTCCAGGCGCTGCCGGGCCTCCCCTTTGTCCCGGGGGTAGCGGCGGCGGAGCCCTTGCTGGCACAATTGCCGCAGAAACTTTTTGTCGTCCTCCCCAAACCGGGGCAGAAATATCTTCCCCAGGGGCAGCTCTCCCCCTGCCTGTTCCGCCAGGGCCTTTGCCCCGGCAATGGCCTGGGGCCAGGAGGAAAAGAGTGCCGCCATTTCCTTTGGCGGCAACAGCAGGCCCTCAGTCTCGGCAGGAGCTGCAGGGGATAACATGGTCAAGGCTTGGAATACCAGTTGTTCCCGGGGTTCGGTCCAGCGCACAGCGGGGCAGGCAGCAACCCCGGCAGCGACAGCCTGGGAGAGGTCCCGGACCAAGGGCCAGCGCCCCTGATTGCGGCCGGCGGTCAGCCAAAAATTGCTCCCCGCCAGTTTTTTTAGTTCCCGGGCCAGTTCCAAAGCCCGACTATAATCCCCCCGCCCCAGGGTAGCATAAATGGCACTGCCCTCAGCGGCCAGCACCAGCAATTCTCCCTGCGCCAGGCATTGGGGGGAAGCATGGCCCTTGAGGGCGGCCGCATTGACAGCAGCCACCAATGGCTCCGGCGGGCTGTCGCCTTTTACAAGCAAAATGAGGTTTCCCTGTCCCGCTACCTGGACTGTCGCCCCCAGCAGAGGGCGCACCCCCGCTGCCTGGGCAGCGGTGACGAATTCCACCAGCCCGTGGAGGGAATTGATATCCGTCAGTGCCAGCTCCCGGTAACCCATGGCTGCCGCTGCCTGCACCAGCTGGGCAGGGGAAGGGACAGCCTGAAAAAAGCTGAAATGACTGTGGGCAGAAAGCAGTGGCAGCATTGGCAACCCTCCCGAACATATGTTTGCCTATATTATGCCACAGGACAGGCTGCCAAGTCAAAGGTCAGTAAATGGAAAAACCGCCGTTGCGGCGGTTACTTTCCCCTAATGCTGCGAAAATAGTCGGTAACTTCCTGAGTACCCTTCACCACTCCATAGATCCTGGCAGAGTCCAGCACCTGCTCCAGCAAATCCACCGTGACGTCTTTGCAGACAGCTAGAGTGCCCACGATAAAGATCTTCAGTTTGCTGCCTTGCGCCGCCAGGTCCTCCAGCTGGCGACGGGAGAGGGAGATGACGCCAATGCCGCCTATGGACTTGACCCGTTCCCCATGCTTTTCCCACTGCACTAAATTCGACAAAGCCTCATCAGAGACAATGGCCTCATGCTCCCGCAACTGGTTGCGAATTGCCGTGCGGATAAAGTCGCTGCGGCTGCTGTAAAATCCCTGCTCCGCCAGATAATCCACCTTGGCCAGGTCGACAGCATTGAGATTTAAAGTAATTTTCTCCTGCCCATACATCTGTATAACCTCCTTATACCATCCATATGGAATATTTACCTTCAGGATACAACATTGCCCCTGCCTTGTCAACCCTAAAGGCAAAAAAACCGCTTTGCAGCGGTTGGCATAAAGGTTTAAGGGGCCAAGTATTTATATAGCAACAACAGGCCCATAAGCACGGGCTGGTGCAGGACATAGATCAGCAGGGAATTGCGGCTGATTTTCTCCAGCAACCTGCTCTCGAGGTTAAATTTAAAAAGACTGCGTCCCTTATAATAATAGAGTTTATAGGCAATGATGCCGGCAATAAATACCGCCAGATAAGGGAAAAGGGGAAAATAGTCTTCCGATCTAAATCCGGGATAAGTGAAGCCCAGGGGGAGCAGCAGCCATGTATTAACTGTGGTCTGGCGAACTGTCGACGTCAGCAAGGCAATGCCCGTTGCCAGCCCCCCCAAAATCCATACATTGAGTTTTCGCAGCAGCAAGTACAGCAACATGCTGACCCCCAGAAAGTGTATGACGCCAAACTTGATGAAGAGGTCGCCGAGGAAAAAGTACGTGACGGCAGAAATCCCGGCAGCTACCACCAGGAGCTTAATTCCGTTGCGAAGAACATTCCTGCTGAAGCCGGCGCTGATTCCTGACACAAAGATAAATATTGCCGAAAGCTTAGAGTACCAGTACCAAAAGCCCGACTCAAAATTTACGCTGACCCCCAGGATAGCGTTGAGGTCATAGGCAAAATGATAGACAATCATCAAGCAGATGGCAAAGACCCGCAGGAAATCGATTTCCCAGATTCGCCTGGCCATACCTTTCTTCCCTTCACTAGGTTTTAAGCTGTTCCCGCCTCCGACCGCAGTTTATAGGTCTTCCATTTTCCCCGGCGGTAGCGGACAATCATCATGACAGCCCGGATGAGGTTGTCAATGACCATGGCTGTCCAAACTCCCTTAAGCCCTAAGCCCAATAATATCCCCAACAACCAGCCTATGACCACCCTGCTGCCCCAGGTCCCGACAAAGGTGACCAAGAGGACATATTTGGTATCCCCGGCCCCCCGCAAGGCCCCCGCCAGCACCATGACATAGGCGAGGAGGGGCTGGGATATCGCCAGGATTTTCACGCATTCCCCTGCTGCCTGCCGAACAGCGGCATCGGTGGTGAAAAAGCCGGCCAGCTGGTGGGAGAAGAAAAAGAACATCAGCCCCATGAAGGACATAAAGATGGCCGCCATCTTTGCCGCCATATACCCGCTGCGTTCCGCCCGGTCGGGTTGCCTGGCGCCGAGATTCTGGCCAACCAGGGTAGTGGCTGCGTGGCCAAAGCCGATGCCGGGCATAAAGGATATAGATGATGATTTCGTGATAATCTGGTTGGCAGCGATGGCAATGGGTCCCATGCTGGCCACCAGCATTGAGAAGACCAGTTGGCCGCTGCTGCGCACCAGCTGCTCTCCGGCGGAGGGCAGCCCGATGTCCATTATTTCCTGGATGCGCTGGCGCTGAGGCCGGAAGCTGTCCTTGAGGCTGAGGCGAATGGGGCTGGACTTGCTGAACAGGAAGAGCAGGGCGATAATTGCCGCCACATTCTTGGAACCTGCAGTGGCGATGGCAGCCCCTGCCACCCCCCACTTGGGGAAAAAGCCGATGCCGAAAATGAGCAGGTAATCAAAGACGACATTCAGGAGGTTGGCAAAACCCATAATATACAAGGGGGCTCTCATGTTTCCGGCTCCCTGAAGAATAGCATAGCTGTTCATCATCGTGAAGGTAAGGGGCTCTGCCAAGGCTACAATCCGCAAGTACGTTGCACCCAGGCGAATGATCTCAGGATCCGGATTCTCAGAGGCAATCATCATTAAACGCATCAGGTGCTCGGCACTGAAAAATACCAAAGCGCCAAGGATAACCCCGGCAGCAAAGGTCACCACCAGGGACTGGCGGGCATAGACCTTGGCCTGCCCGGCTTTGCCGGCGCCAATCATCCGCGCCACCAGGGCAGTGGTGCCCACGGTAAAGGCGTTTAAAATTGCTGTGGAAAGGATGAAGATTTGGTTGCCCATCCCTACTGCAGAAATAGCTGCAGGGCTGATCTGCCCCACCATGGCCAGGTCCACTACCCCCACCAGCATCTGTAAAAACATCCTTGCCACCACCGGCAAGGCAAGCATTACAACCGTTCTGCGTAAATTTCCCTTAGTGATATCCGACATAGTACCATACCCCTTCAGCAGATATTAGTTCGTCTCGCTAAATATTCGTTACTCATAAGCAAAAGTCCTTTATTGCTCTTTTAAAAGCAAAAGGGCAGGACTTTATCGGTAAAAAGGCGAAATTAGTCTTTGGAGGTGTAGAGATGTACAAAGCAGCTCTGTTTGACCTGGACGGAACCCTCACTGACAGTCTCAACCTGTCCGCCCAGGCCTTTATCCATACCTTTCGCAAGCATTTGCAGCGGGAATACACTCCCGAAGATATTTTTGCCATGTTTGGCCCCTGTGAAGAAGGAATATTCCGCCAGGCCGACGCCAGCCAGGCCCAGGCGATGCTGGAGACTTTTCTCGAGTTCTACCGCCGCTGCCATAATCAATATGCCTCAGTCTATCCGGGGGTGATTCCTGCCCTGGAAATCTTGAAACAACACATGCCCCTGGCGATTATCACCGGCAAGGGCAAGGAGCCTGCCGCGATTACTTTGGCGGAGACTGGCCTGGCACCGTACTTTGACTTGGTGGTAAGCGGTTCTTGCGTAGAGCGGCACAAGCCGGATCCCCAGGGAATTAAAATGGTTTTACATGCCTTTGGCATCTGCCCTCAGCAAGCCTTTTACCTGGGGGATTCCCCCGGAGATATCCAGGCTGCCCGCCAGGCAGGTGTCACCGCTTTGGCTGCCCTCTGGGATGCCCGGGATGCCGAAAGCCTCCTGCAACTGGAGCCGGATGCCGCCTTTGCCAGCCCTGAAGATTTTTCCGCCTGGGTGCGCTGCCACTGTAAATAGACAATAAGACGGCAACGGGCAGTGCCCGAAGCCGTCTGTTGCTGTATTTTACGCCCACACTCAAACCTGTTCCTTGATTACCGCTCTGCGCTGGAGGAGATAGGTCAAACCAGCCAGGACGGAGCTCAGGATTATACATGACCCCAGGGGATAGAGGGGGTTATAGCCGGCCTTAACTCCTGAAGCCAGGAGCAAGATTTCGCCAATGCTCCGGCTGATGACCCCATTGGCATAGCCCATATCCACAATGGGCAGGACAATAATAAGCAATACGGGAACTCCGATAGATACCAAGAGCTTCAGGCCCTTGTTCATGCGGTAGTACAAAGATGCAATGAAGTACCCCGCCAGGGCAGAAGTGGTGTAGAGCATCAGGCTCAAGGCAAATACCACAATAAAGACCTGCCCCGGACCGGCTGCGGAAAAGTGTTGCCGGTAAAATTCATGAAAGGCTGACTGGTAGCTGCCCAGGCTGTGCCCGATGGCGCCGATACTGGTGTCAACTATGGCCATCACTCCACTTACAGGGAGCAGGCTGCAGAGATAACTGAGAAAGAGCGTCTTGCGGGAAAGCCCATTCTGGAGAAACATCCGGAAGG
>Ga0208693_1000788_pt1 | contig 24385 bp, 20 predicted proteins | sample AD_UKC071_MetaG_FD_184438 | JGI IMG/M metagenome (GOLD analysis project Ga0208693, IMG submission 184438) | Active sludge microbial communities of municipal wastewater-treating anaerobic digesters from USA - AD_UKC071_MetaG (SPAdes) (version 2) | ecosystem: Engineered > Bioreactor > Anaerobic >... | reverse complement strand
TTCTCTCTGCTCATGCTGGCGGACAAGGACTTGGCAGTCCGATGTTACAAAGAGATTGCCGCCATTGACAACTGTCTCCAGGCTGTCTGTGGCTGTAATATCTTCCACCTGGGTGCTTAAAGCAAAAGCCCTGAATTGCTGCCAATTGTCAAAGGTATTCATGCACAAGTAAACCGGTCTTATTGCCCTCTCCTGGCCCGGGGCAAGGGTGCCTATTTCAGCCTCCAGGCATACCCAGCCATTCCCTTTGATTTTCATCTCTTGGGGCCAACACAAGCCCCTGTTCCCTGTGCGGGAGAAAATCCAGTTCTCCCTGAGTTCGAGAAGAGAATTGGAAGACAGGTAATTGAGGCCGCTGCGGTCCTCAATAATTCCCCCCTGCAAGGGCAGCACTGAGCTAAGGTTGCTGAGATTTATCATGAACTTAAACCACAGGTTCTCAGCGGGCTCCTCCCCCGCATTGCGAATTATCCATTGCTGGGAAAAGAAGCCGTCAGCTTGCAGGCTGGCTAAGCGCTCGATGACAATGCCAGGTCGGGACGTGGAATGATAAGTTGCCTTGAGAAACGACACCCCGTCCTCCTCCCACCACTCTGCCTTCTTTGGTTTGGTCTTGCCAAATTCTACAGAATAGGGGATGCCAAGCTGCGGGCGCATAAAATAGTTTTTGTAATGTGTCTGGGCAATGGGACCCACTTCCAGGGTGTTGGAATACTTGTTGAGCCTTAGCATGTACCTGCCGTTTACCACAAAGTAACTGTCGTAGTCTTCCCCCCCGAAGCGGCAGCCGCGACCGGGGAAAGCAGCCGTCAGTAACTGGCTGAACTGTACCGGTTCGCCTCCCTGAGGCCGGGCGGTTATCGCCAATTCTTGCTGCAACAGACCGGGGCTGTTGAGAGTGAAGTCTACAGGCAGCGCTTTCTTCTCCTCAGGAGCAAGCTTCAAAGAATAAACCCTTTGTTCCATGTGCATGAAGCTTTCCTCTTTGAGAGAAAACTGAAACTCCGCTTCTTCACTATAGCCATTCTCAATATTGAGGAAGAACTGCCCCTGGCAACCGCCGCTGAATTCTCTGTCCGGAACCACAGCCTGCACAAGGGCAGGGAATTTGGGCACAATACCCACCTTGAACAGCGCCTTCTTGCCGTTAATTAACAGCTCAGCACTTACAGTGGGATGAGTATGCCATTCATTTTGCTTCTCGGCTATTTCCCCCACGTGGAATTTCCCGGAAACAGTGAGTTCATCCTCCACTTGCACCGTTTGGGCAAAGGAAAAGGATATATTCTTGTCATCTTTGCCCTGGATGGACACCTCCAGGGGTTTGCCGCTTTTATTCACTAAATGATAGCTGATGGTATAGTCGTGGCCAAAGACCAGGTTTTGCCTCTCCACCCTGGCCGTCACCAGCCAGTCATCGGTTTCAATGCGACGCAACCCCCTGCCCCGGCGTTCAAATTCCATTTTTAGGCTTTTGCCTTGATGTTGCCAATGGTACTCATAATACTCAAAGCCGTTTTCCTGGCGCCCATCAGGCTGGACCAGGATTTCCCTTACAGAATCTGCATACCAGTCGGCCTCCTGGAAAAAGTCCGCCACGGCTTCGGTGCGCAGGACATAGGGCAAGAAATTCATAAGATGGGTGCTGTCGTCCCGGTCCTCCCAAAAAAAGCCGCACTTCTTGTACAGCGGAACCGCTTTGGTGTTTCCATCCCAGGTAAACAGGTCCAGGCGGGGCCACCGGCATTGGCAGGCCTGCTCAACAGCCTTGAGAACCAAGGCTTTGCCCACTTTTTTGTTGTGGTAATCGGGGCGGACGTTGAGGATGGGAATGTAAGATGCGCCTTCGTCGATCCGATATTCGGAGAAACCGCACAGGCCAACAACCTCTTCACCATCCACTGCCAGCCATGTATGCAGGAACTCAGAATTTTCATAGTTGGCAATAATCGATTCTTCAGTCTCCAGGTAATTCTCTCCGCCCCAGCTTTCCCCGCTGCGGTTCCACATCTCGGCGATAGATTTGGCATACTCCCGCCTATACTCAACAATTTTGATGTCACTCAATTTTCCTTACTCCTTCCGGTAAAAATACCCAATTAAAATACCCTTTTTCCGGGCAGGGAAAAAGGGTATGCCATAAAAGCATGTCAGGCTTCAGCTGCCGGTACAAACAGGCTGTGAAGCATGACCTCCCCATTTTCCGTTGCCGCACAATTAACAGTCCTCTTCATCTTCAACAGCCTCCTTTCTATAGAATAAGCACATCAATAATTCTATACGATTTCCCCCTGGTTGACAAGAGATCCCTTGCCTTTTTCCCTGGACAAAGGCATAATAGACGGAGTATCGGAATTCAGGAGGTTATTTATATGCCCAATCCCCTTGTTACCATCGAGATGGAAAAGGGCGTCATCCAAATAGAGCTCTTTCCGGATATCGCCCCGAACACTGTCAACAACTTTATCAGTCTCATCCAGGCTGGATTTTACGATGGCCTTATCTTCCATCGGGTCATTCCTCATTTTATGATTCAGGGAGGTTGCCCCAGGGGCAACGGCATGGGCGGCCCCGGCTATACCATCCCGGGGGAATTTAGCGCTAACGGCCATGCCAATGAATTGAAGCATCAGCGAGGGGTCATCTCCATGGCCCGGGCTGCAGATCCCGACTCCGGCGGTTCCCAGTTTTTCATTATGGTGGCAGATGCCCCCCACCTGGACGGGGAATATGCCGCCTTTGGCAAAGTAATTACGGGCATGGAGACTGTCGATTCAATAGTCAGTTCTCCCAGAGCCGCCAACGACTGCCCCCACAATCGCCAGGAGATGAAAAAGGTCACTGTGGATACCTTTGGAATCGAGTATCCCCCGCCAAACAAAATCAATCTCTAAAAAAGGGCTGCCCAGCTGCCCTTTTCCCTATTTCTTGCCACCGACTTTAAGCACTAAGCCAATAACGACTAAAAGCATTCCTATACTCACACTCCAAAGGGTGCTGCCCCCGGTGCGCGGCAATGCTTCCGGTTCCTCGAATTCTTGGGGAGCCTCGGGGATTTCGGGATCCTCCGGGTCTTCCGAATCTTCAGGGTCCTCGGGGTCCTCGGGATCTTCGGGCTCTTCAGGGTCCTCAGGTTCCTCAGGTTCCTCCGGGTCCTCAGGGTCTTCCGGGTCCTCGGGTTCCTCCGGTTCCTCAGGGTCTTCGGGGTCCTCAGGGTCCTCAGGGTCTTCCGGGTCCTCGGGTTCCTCCGGTTCCTCAGGGTCTTCGGGGTCCTCAGGGTCCTCAGGGTCTTCGGGCTCCTCGGTCCCCCAACCAAAGACATCCCGGTTAGGAACAAAGTTTTCATTGTCGTTCCCGGTGGCCAGGGCTATTAGGGCTGGCAGTTCAAATCCGTACTCCTCCAGCTTTTCCAGGGATATTCTCCACCGCACCAGGTAGTTGCAATTATCACGAGAAATAGAACTGTGTTCCCCCAGAATATATTCCTGTCTGAGGATGTTGTGCCCTGAACCTTTCTCCACAATAAATACTTCCACTTTTCCGGCGCTCTTTTCCGTCCCTACCAGCAGTCGCGCAGCCTTCAGATTGCCGTTGTACGGATTGGTGGTCCCCGGAGGGAAGAAGGCTGCAAGCCAACGGCCTGAACCCGGACATCCCAGAACTCTCAGCTCAAAGTACACATAGTCATCAGTTACTGCTACCCGCCCCGGATATCTTGCATTGTCCCCTACGATATCCAAATGCCTTTCCGGGATTGTCCCACCATGGTGATTATAGCCTACTCTGCCCGGCACCTCACTGGGGAAATCCTGCCAATCCAGTTCATCCCATGAATTCGTCCCCCCCGCAGCCCGCAGCCCCGAAACCATGAGCATTGCCAACACCAGAGTGACGGCAAACAACCTACGGACCAAAACTATTTCTCCCTTCTGCTATGTAGGGGAGGTCCCCGCCATGGGAATCCCTACATTTTTTTGTTTTTACAGTCTATGAAGAATAGGGAGAAATAGAACTGCCACTGCAGGCATTTTTATCTGCGCAAATATCAAGCACCCCCAGGACAGACTATACCTGGAGGTGCTATTAATGAGGCGTATTGGTATTAGCTTATTGATTGCTCTTTGTCTTACCGCTCTGGCAGCCCTCCTGGACCGGTTTGTTTTTGCCGAGTCATTTGGGCTCTGGACTTTCACCTTGGGAACTCTGGCAGGATTAGTATTGATAGGGCTGGGCTTGGTGCTCTTTATCTTCAGGCTCCTTACTGCAAAAAAAATTGGGGCCAGCCCAGTACTTATCCTCAGCGGAATTGTTGCTTTTCTTTTATCTCTGGCAGTATGGATTGCCACAGGCAGGCCTGCCCTCTAGGCGAACTCCAATAAGCTGTTCAGGACTTCTCCGGCTTTGCCCCGGATGAGGACAGAAGCTATTTCATCACACTGGGTTTCTCCCAGGTTAATTATTGCCAACCGGGAAGCAGTGGGGGCCAACCAGCACACCGGGGCCACTTCCAGGCTGGACCCCACTACCAGGAGCAGGTCACACACCCTTGCCCATTGGTATGCCCGCTGAAAGGCAGCAGGCAAGGGGTCGCCAAACAATACGACATTGGGGCGGAAAATCCCGCCGCAATTGCACCGCGGTGGATTGTCCCCCGAGGCCACCTGGTCCAGCAGGGGAAGCATTTCTCTCTCGGCACCGCAGTGGGGACAACTGGCGGTGCGCAAATGGCCATGGACTTCCAATACACAGTTTGAACCAGCCCGCTGATGCAGGCTGTCGATATTTTGGGTGACAATGCCCTTGATAATACCCCTTTTTTCCAGCTGCGCCAAAGCGTAATGCCCCTTATTAGGCTGAGCAGAGGCCATCTGCCGAAAGATTGGCTCCCCCCGCCGCCAAAACTCTGCCGGATTGCGGGACAAGGCCGACCGGGACAACAGTTCCATGGGATCCATCTGCGACCAGAGGCCAGTGCCCGGGCTGCGGAAATCCGGGATACCACTTTCCGTTGACACACCCGCCCCTGTCAGAACCAGTGTGTCCTTGCTCTCAGTCAACAGGCGGGCTAATTGCTCAATGCTGTCCACCTAACCCCTCCTTTTTTTCGCGGTCTTTCTTTTTGATTCCTCCCCTGCACGTAATTACAATGCTCTGCTAACGGGCATTGCTCGCATTGAGGGTTCCGTGCCTTACATAGATTGCGGCCGAGAAAAATTAAGAGATGATGAGAGTGACTCCACCTATCCCGGGGTATTACTGCCATCAACTGTTTTTCCGTTTTTTCAGGTGTCGATGCAGCACTGAGGCCAATGCGGTTGGCAACCCGGAAGACATGGGTGTCGACGGCAATGGCTGGCACGCCATAGGCGTTGCTGAGCACTACATTGGCTGTCTTTCTTCCCACTCCCGGCAATGCCTCCAGGTCCTCCCGACTGCTGGGCACTTCCCCCTGGTGCTTCTCCAGGAGCTGTTGGCAGGTAGCAACGATGTTGGCTGCCTTATTATTGTGGAGCCCACAGCCATGGATAAGTTCTCTGACTCTATCAACACCCAGCGCTACCATTGCCTGCGGGGTGCTGGCCTCAGCAAAAAGGCGCCTTGTTATTTGGTTAACCCGCTGGTCGGTACACTGGGCAGAAAGGATCGTCGCAATTAGCAGTTCAAAGGGATTGCGGTGTGCCAAGGCACAAGCGGCCTCAGGATACAGCCTGGCCAGTTGATCAAGAATGACTTCCGCGTCCACTGTCATCCCCTCCTCCCTTTTATTATACACTAAATGCCGCCCCCCTCTGGAGAAAAGCCACCCCAGGCACTACACAAAGAACATCTCCTTTAAGCGCCGCTGCATTGCAGCGACGAGCAGGCGCTGTTTAGAATCCAGGCCATAAAGGTCAAAAATGATGTCGTCCAGTTCTTCCCTGCTGCCCTTTCCCAGGGCCAGTTTTTTTGCCAGGCCGGTTACTTCCTCCACTCTTCCCTGGCGCAGCGGGATTTGCTTGAGATGCCGCGTCAGCACTTTCCCGGTAAAAAACTTGTACATATATAAAGTGTTCAGCAGTTTGCTGTTTAGCAATGCCGCCAGGTATTCCAGGGCAAAGGGCAGGCTAATGGGGATTATTATATTGAGATTGTTCAGGGTGAGGGAGCCGCTGTAATCCACCGCTGCGATTATTTCCCGGGAGATGAAGCGGTAGACTATTTTTGCCGGGACTAAGTACTTTTCCAGGGGAGCCGCCTGTTGCAGACCGCCTTTATCATAGTCCAGCCAACGGGAAGGGGATGCGGTTACAAAGGGGGTGACGTCTTTTGCCAGCAACAGAGCATGGAGCCCCGGTGCCGGCTTGTTCCTGATAAAACGGCGATTGTCGCCGGTGACTATCCCCAGGGAAAAGTCTACCACTGCTTTTCCCTCCGGGATTTTCTCCCCGTACTCCCCCTCCCGCAGGTAGAAGGCTTCCTGACAACACTGTTGCCACAGGTCCTCCATTTTGCGATTCCAATTGATGTTAAACCGCTGGCCTTGCAGCGCCTCCTCCGGCAGCAGGTTATGCTTTGCCTTCGCCCGGGTAAGATCCCTTTGGTACCAAACCGGCACTGCCTGCCTGGAGGGGCAGGGCTTTTTCACAGCCGCCAGTATTACCGCGGGGGCATAATAGCCTGCAAAGAGGTGGGGTATATAGTGAAGCCCGCTGACAGCGAAGTTCTTCAGCAGCCAGGACCTTGCCTTCTGGTAAGTCCATACCTTAGTAAAGGCCTCCGGGAGCAGATAGACCATTTGTCCCCCCGGAGGCAGCAACCTTGCTGCCAGCTCCAGAAAGTAGAGGAATGAATTTGCTCCCGGGGGAAAGGTCTCCGACTGTCCCCCGGGGACATTGCTTCCCCAGGGAGGATTGCCGGCCACCAGGTCAAATTGCCCCTGGAAATCCAAGAAAAAAGCGTTGGCTTCCAGCAAACTTACATCGCCTGTTCCCATCAGCCGCAACTTTGTCTCGGCTACTGCCAAGGCCAAGGGATCAATGTCTACCCCCGCAAGCTGAGCCCGGGGCCAGCGGCGTCGGCATGCCAGCAAAAAGTCTCCCGCGCCGCAAGCTGGATCGATTACTCTTTCGGGACGGATGTCTACTAAATCCAAAGCTGCCTCCACCGCCGCCATGGGTGTAAAGACCTGGCCGAGATCTTTTTTTTCCTGCGGCTTTCTAAGATTCTGGTATATCTGGCCTAAGTCCGTGTGGACCGAGCCCGCAGCCAATACCTTTCTTGCTGTCGCCACCTCTCCCTCAGCGCCGTATGCCGCTAATTCCGTATTCCTTTTTTCCGTGACAAAACGGGCCAGTTCCACAGGTGCAGGTAACCGGCCCGTCTGTTGATAGTACAACCTGGCCCCGGCATGATGGGCCAGAATCCTTTTCAATTTTTTGATCCCGGTCATTGAACCACCCGGGAAACCGGTCATTTTTTAAAAAACTCCTTATACTCGTTTTCGCTAAAACCTGCCAGGGCCCCCTTCTCGTTGTACAGCAATGGGCGCTTCAGCAACCGGGGCTGGGCGGCTAAGGCGCAAAGGATTTTTTCCGGAGAATCCGCTTCCAGGTCCAGGCCCGACTCCTTAAAGAACTTACCTCTGACAGCCACCATTGCTTTTGGATGACCTAAGACGGCAGCCATTTTCTCCAGCTCTTCCTTGGAAGGAGGCTGCTTATAGATGTGCCGCTCTTTAAATTGCACCGCATTTGCAGTGAGCCAATCCTTGGCCCGCCGGGCTGTGCTTCAATTGGGATAGTAGAAAAAAACGGTTTCCATATTCCCTCTCCCTTAACCTTATATTTTCCACAAGGGCGTTGCCACCCGGAAGTCCTGATTACAGGCAGAACAATAGTAAAGATGGACACAGTCCCGGGTTGCAGTTAAGTTTGCTGCCAGTTCTCTGCTGAGGTAGGGACTGTAGTCATCAATAAACTCCTGTAAGGGACCTCTTTCCTCCATTTCTCCGCCGCAATTGGGACAATGCTGCCTGACACTGCTCAGGCCATTGCAAATTGGGCATGCTTCCATCGGGATACCTCCACAGCTTTAGAATTGTTCTGGTTCAGAAAGATTTGTCCAGGCTTTGCAAAAAGCTTTCTAGGGGCAGCGTCCCCTCCACCAGGTTCTGTAAGTCGCGGTGGGCAGTGGCGTCGGCTGCCTTGGTTTTTACCGCCCTCAACATTATGTTTTTCGGAGTATCCAGCGGGGATACATACTCTGCAACGGACACCTTGTATCCCCGGGCTTCCAGGGCAACCGCCCGCAACCCGTCTGTCAGCACATCGGAGAGGCGGTTGCGGAAAATGGGGTGCCTGGCAATTGCCTGCCAGGGAGTATAATCGATGCGCTGGCGCAGGGCTGCCTGGCAGCAAGGCACAGAAATAATGTACTTGCAGTTTAAATGAATGCCCAGGGCCAGAGCCTCATCGGTGGCTGTGTCGCAGGCATGCAAACTGAGGACCATGTCCACTGGCCCGACTGGTCTGTATTCGAGAATACTGCTTTTGTGAAATTCCATATTCCGATAGTTAAGGCGCTGTTGAATGCTCCGGGAAGATGCAATCACTTCTTCGTTGGAATCAATGCCAATTACCCGGCAGGAAATGCGCCTTTTCTCCTTAAGCCAATAATTGAGCACAAAGGCGAGATAAGATTTGCCGCAGCCACAGTCTAAGATGGTTAAAGGCCGTTGCTCATCCCAGTCCTCGAGAATTTGGTCCACCAGTTCCACAAATCTGTCTACCTGATAGAGCTTGCGGCGGCGGTCTGCCCGCACCTTTCCCTCGGGGGAGGCTATCCCTAAGGCCTGCAGCAGTTCCAGAGCCTCCTCCACTCTGATGAACTGTTGGCGGGTGCCGGATTCTGCCGGCCTTTGGTGCACAGCGTCTAAAGTGCTGAGGCTGAGCTTTACGTCATTGGGCAGCAGCGTCACCGTCACCAAGGTGCCCCGCTCGACAAACCGTATGCTGCCCCTTTCGGCCCTCGCCATTACTGCCGCCAGGTATTCAGGCAGGTCTGACGGCGAAAGCTGCTTCCCTTGTTGAGAACGCAACACCCGTGGATTAAGGGGATCAAGTACAAAAACCTGAGCTTCAGTGGGGGTCTCAATTTCTACTCGCTGAAAAGCCTCGTTGTCTTGGAGACGGAGCAGTACCATCTGAACACTCTGGCGTAATTTTTGCCCGCGCTTATCCATAACCTACCTCCTGTCTCTGCCCTTATCCTATCCCAAGGGGGTGGTCAATGCAACCTAAAATATTTTTCCCCAGGCAGGGATTTTGACCATAAACATGCAATTAGTAATATAATCTTACCCTTGGGAGGTGAATATGTTGGCTAAAGGCAAATTTCAAAAAATCGGAGCAGCTGCTATGACCCCTATTGCCGTCTTGCCCGCCGCCGCCTTGCTGCTGGCCCTGGGCAATGTCATTCCCATCCCGGCTGTCGCCAGGCCTCTGGAATTGGCGGGACAGCTTCTCATCAACAACATCGGGCTCATCTTTGCCGTCGGCCTGGCTATAGGCCTGGCTGACGACGCCAGCATTGCAGGATTTACCGGTGCCATCAGTTATGTAATTATAACCGGCATCGCCGGCCAAGACGACAGCGGCCTGCAAATGGGGATCCTCGGAGGTATCCTCGCTGCCCTTACCGCCGGACTGCTCTACAATCGCTTTCATCGCGTTCAATTTCATCCCTTTTTAAGCTTTTTTGCCGGTCGGCGCTTTGTTCCCATCATTGCCAGCATTGCCAGTGTCCCCATTGGCATTGGCCTGGGCTTGATCTGGCCTGGTGTGCAAAAGGGCATTGCCACCTTGGGCCAGTGGGTCTTTTCCGCTGGGGGGCTGGGAGTAGCAGTCTACGGTGCTCTGGAACGCTTGCTGTTGCCCCTGGGCCTCCACCATGTCCTCAACGCCTTTGTCCTGGCAGTGATGGGTGAGTTCTCAGCTGGCGGGGAAATCATTCGCGGCGAGGTTTTCCGCTTTCTCGCCGGTGATCCCAGTGCCGGCCATTTCCTGGCAGGGGCGTACCCAATCAAACTCTTCGCCCTTCCCGCTGCTTGCCTCGCAATGTATAAAACAGCGCGCCCGGCCAACCGCAGCAAAATCAAAGGCCTGCTGGCAGCTGCAGCCGCTACCAGCTTTTTGACAGGCATTACCGAACCTGTTGAGTTCACCTTTCTCTTTACCGCTCCTTTGCTCTATGGAATCCACGTTGTGCTGACAGGGGCCTCTTTTTGGGTCTGTCAGTTCCTGGGCTTTCGCCATGGTTTTGGTTCCTCAGCAGGGGTGCTGGAATACTTTGTCAACCTGCACCTGGCGGACAAACCCTGGTTGCTGTTGCCCCTTGGGCTGGGCTTTGGAGTCCTGTACTATCTTATCTTTTCCGCCCTCATCACTAAATTGCGCCTGGCCACACCAGGGCGACTGCAGGAGGAAGAGGCGGCCGCCCTCGTTGCCGACACCGAGACAGCCCTGGCTATAGTTAGCGCCCTGGGGGGTAAAGAGAATGTCATCCGGATCAGCAGCTGCCTCACCCGCCTGCGCCTGGTGGTGGGCAACAAGGAGCTGGTTGACAGGGATGCCCTCATGGCCCTCGGCGCCGCAGGTATTGTCGGCAAAGGCGAAGCCCTGCAGGTGGTGGTCGGCACAATTGCCGATGAGCTGCTACAGCTCATTAAGAAGAATATCTAAAAAAGCCGGCAGAGCCGGCAAGGATTTCTTAAAGATCTAACAGGAATTTCCCGCTTTTATATATCAATTCTCCATCGGCGTAAATTTCGCCGCCATCCCGCATGTCACAAAGCATATCCCAGTGAATGCCGGATTCATTTTTGCCGCCGCTTTCAGGATAGGAGGCACCCAGTGCCAGGTGCACAGTGCCGCCTATTTTTTCATCAAAGAGCATATTGCGGGTAAACTTTTGAATGCCAAAGTTGGTGCCCACAGCCACTTCGCCAACGTAGCGGGCGCCGGCATCGGTTTCCAGCAGGGCAAGGAGCAAGTCTTCGCCCTTGGCAGCAGCAGCCTTGGTCACCTTGCCATCCTTAAACTCCAGGCGGATGTCCTCAATCTCCTTGCCGGCATAAATTCCCGGGAAACTAAAGCGGATGTGGCCGTTGACACTGTCTTCTACAGGCCCGGTAAATACTTCCCCGTCGGGGAAATTTTCGTGCCCGCTGCAATTTATCCACTTGCGGCCAACGATGCTCATGCTGATATCGGTATCCTTGGACACTATCCGCAATTGCGAGCAGTTATTGAGATGCTGACAGATCTTCTCCTGCTGAGCATCGATTTCCCGCCACCGCGCTACAGGGTCCTCATCGTTCAGCAGACCTGCTCCAAAGACAAACTCTGTATACTCAGCCAGCGACATGTTGGCATCCTGGGCTGCCGCATTGGTGGGATATGCCGTCAACGTCCAATGGAGCTCGCCGGCAGCTGCCCGCTCCATAAACCTGGTCTGCAGCCTGGCCCCGGCGCGCCGGTTTTTTGATATCCTCTGGGGGTCTACGCCCGAGAGGGCCTTGGTATTATAGCTTGCCATGATATGCAGTCTGGCGTCAATATTCTCGGTAATAAACTCCTCTAAAGGACTGACATATTCCAGCTGCTCATCGCTGGCATATTTGTAAAAGATTTCGGCGGCATTGGGCAGACCTGCCAGATTAGTGACATGGGCACCTGCCAGGATGGCCTCTTTATACGCGGCTTCCATCAGAGGTTCAGCCTGCAGTGTACTTTGAATCAGCAGGGTCTGGCCCTTTTTTATTCCCAGAGAATAGTGAATTAACAGCTTTGCCAGCTTTTCAATTCGGGGATCGTACATTTTTCCACTCCTCATTACTTTCTTGGAACTGCGAAGGACAAAGGTCTTGGCATATGCAGGGGCCTCCTTAACGGAGGCTCTTGTCATATGGAATACCCGCGGCCTTTGGCCCCTGAGATTTCTTTGAGGTAAAGGCCAGGACTATTAAGGTTGCCACAAAGGGCACCATTTTAAAGAAGTTGCTGGGAATACCCAGGTTTAACAAAAAGGGAATGCTGGAATAAGTGGAGGCGATGGTTTTCATCAGGCCGAAAAACAGGGAGGCATATAGTATGCGCATGGGTTTCCACTGGCCGAAAATCAGCACTGCCAGGGCGAGGAAACCGTATCCCGCCACCGTAGCATTGAAGTTGGTGGAAGTGGGTATGACAAATATCAAACCGCCGATGCCTGCCAAAAACCCGGAGATCATCACGCCTGCATAGCGAATTTTGTAGACATTGATTCCCACCGAATCCGCCGCATGGGGATGCTCACCGCAGGCCCGCAGCCGCAGGCCAAATCGGGTTCTGTACAAGACAATTGTAGAGACTATCAGGATTAGGATTCCCAGGTATGTGGTAATATAGGCATCCTTGAATAATACATCTCCCAGGCCGGGAATATCACCCAGCACAGACACCTTTGGAATCCGGAATGTATTGTTAAAGTTAATCTGCTGCACATTCTGAAGCATCCGGGCCACATATATTGCCACCGCCGGCGTCAGCATGTTGATGGCAGTACCGCTGATGACCTGGTTGGCCTTCATATTAATGGAGGCATAGGCATGGAGCAGGGAAATCAGAATTCCGGAAAGGCCTGCAATGAGGAGGGCCAGCAACAGAAGCAACTGCCCCGACATAGTGTCCTGCACAGAGTTGATAAACAAGATGCTGGTAAAGGCACCAAAGACCATAATGCCTTCCAGGGCAATGTTGACAACCCCGCTGCGCTCTGAAAACATGCCCCCCAAAGCGACAATCAACAAGGGTATTGAGTAGGTCAAAGCCTGCCTCATGACAAAGAAAACAGTACTCATTGCTCCTTCTCCCCTCCCAGTCTAAGCCTTCGCCTCTGAATGACATCCCGGATAATCAAGGCAAAGGCGCTAAAATAGATGATGGAGGCAACAATGATGTCAATAACCTCGGGCACATAATCATAGAGCTGCAAGTAATCGCCCCCTACTGTAAGGAAGCCTATGAATAAGCCCGAGAAGAGAATGCCTATGGGATTGGACATTCCCAGCAGAGCTACGGGAATTCCGGTAAACCCTTCAGCGGCCAGGACGTCAACTACTTCTATATACTTTCCCGTCCCCGCCAGATGTAGCAGCCCGCCTCCCAATCCTGCCAGTGCACCGGCTATGACCATTGACAGCACTATACTGCGTCTTTCATTGATACCCGCATACTTGCTGGCGTGCCGGTTGAAGCCGACGGCTTTTAACTCATAGCCGAAGGTCGTCTTGTTGAGAATGATATAGATGACGATTACTGCCAAAATAGCGACAAAAAAGCCGGCATTGACATTGGACTTGGGGAAAATTTTATCCAGGCCCATTCTTGGAATAATGGCGCTCTTGGCCACCGGCATGGACTGATTGCGCAGCCGGTCGTAGATATTGTATTGAACGAGGTAGTTGACCAGGTACATGCCAATGTAATTCATCATAATAGAAGATATAACTTCATGGACATTGGCAAAGGCCTTGAGAATTCCCGGCAGCAGTGCCCACAATGCTCCGAAAACTATCGATACCAGCAAGGCAACTATCCAGTGCACAGATCCCAGTTGGGGAAATTTAATGCCAATGAGGACTGCGCCGAAAGCACCGACAATAAACTGGCCGGGGGTGCCGATGTTAAAGAGCCCCGTCTTAAAAGCAAAGCCCACTGACAAGCCGGTGAGAACAATCGGCGTTGCGAAGTACATTACCCTGCCGATACTGCGCATATCCCGAAAGGCACCCGTTATAATTGTGGAAAACCCCCCCAGTGCCTGCCCGGGATTGCTGATTAAAAGAATGACAAAGCCAAATAGCAAACCGACGACAATGGCAAGAATTGAGGGCAAAAAGCTAAGAATCGTTTCTTTTAGCTTATCAGGCCGTTTCAATGCACTTCCCTCCCAGCTTCACCAGGGGCTGAGCCAGCCATATACAGGCCCAATTCCTGGACTGTGATTTCTTCGGGATTGAGGTCAGCAACAATAGAACCTTCATAAATGACGAGGATGCGGTCGCTGAGATTCATCACCTCGTCCAATTCCAAGGAAACTAAAAGCACTGCTTTGCCGGAATCCCGCTGTTCAACCAGTTTTTTATGAATATACTCAATGGCACCGACATCCAGGCCCCGGGTTGGCTGGACGGCAACCAGTAAGTCCGGATCCCTGTCGATTTCTCTGGCGACAATAGCCTTTTGCTGATTGCCGCCCGACATACTGCGGGCAGGAGTAACAGCTCCCTGGCCGCTGCGAATGTCGAATTCCTCAATGAGGCGGTTTGCGTAGGCAATGATATTGTCACGCCGCAAAAACCCGTGGGATTGAAACTCATCGGTAAAATACCTTTGTAAAATCAAATTTTCCCCCAAGGTATAATCCAGCACAAGGCCATGTTTATGCCGGTCTTCGGGAATATGGGCGAGGCCGTTGGTGTTCCGATAGCGAACACTCTGCCTGGTGATGTCTTTGCCGTTAAGGGCCACTTTGCCGCTATCGGGGTGTATCAGCCCGGTAAGAGCGTGGACCAGCTCGGTCTGGCCGTTGCCGTCAATGCCGGCGATGCAGACTATCTCTCCCCGGTGCACCTGAAAACTGACGTCTTTGACCACAGCCTTGGTATGCCCCTGGCGGTGGGAATTGACACAGAGATTTTCCACTGTCAAAACAGGCTCGCCTGCTGCCTGGGGCTGAAGTTCAATTTCCAAATCTACCTTTCGCCCCACCATCATTTCGGAAAGGGATTCCTTTGTGGCGGAGGCCACATCGACTACACCAATTAATTTCCCCCGGCGCAAGACGGTGCAGCGGTCGGCTGCTTCCATAATTTCATTGAGTTTGTGGGTAATAAAGATGATAGATTTCCCCTCGGCAGCCAACCCGCGCATGGTGTGCATAAGTTCTTCAATCTCCTGGGGGGTAAGGACTGCAGTAGGTTCGTCAAAGATGAGAATATCATTATTCCTGTACAGCATCTTAAGAATTTCCACCCGTTGCTGCATACCTACGGTGATGTCGGACACCAGGGCGTCGGGATCTACCTTAAGGCCATATTTCTCGCTGAGGGCATCAACTTTTTCCCGGGCCTCCTCCATCTGCAACAGCCCCCCCGACACTGTCTCCATACCGAGGACAATGTTTTGAAGGACTGTAAAAGTGTCCACTAACATAAAATGTTGGTGAACCATGCCAATCCCCAGGGCATTGGCTGTCCGGGGGCCATCAATCTTTACCTCTTTCCCCCGTATCTTGATTACACCTTTTTCCGGTTGGTACAAACCAAAGAGCACATTCATTAAGGTGGATTTGCCGGCGCCATTTTCCCCCAGCAGGGCATGGATTTCACCCTTTTTCACCTGCAATGTAACCCCGTCGTTGGCCACGATGCCTGGGAACTCTTTGGTGATGTCCAACATTTCAATAATATAATCCATGGGCTCCCTCCTAACCTATATACGCTCTGATTATATATAGAAATATTATCATGAAAGAAAAAAATCAGCAAATAAAATAAGCAGCATCACATAATGTGATGCTGCTAACAGTATAACAACTATTCTACGAATGTGACTTTGGTGACAGTAAGAGTAATGTCAGAAGCATCGGTTTTGTCGGTATCCTTGAGGATATCGATTTCACCGGCAACTAATTTTGCATAGATGGCATCGTAGTCTTCCTGGGTAAAGGTATTGAACTTGGAAGTTTCCATGGGCAGGCCAATGCCGTCTACTTTAGCATCCAGAGTTACGCTCCTGCCGCCGGGGAATGTGCCTCCATAGAAAGCTTCGATGCCGTCATAGACGGAAATTGAAAGCATCTTCATGGAAGAAGTGATGACTGTGGGGGATTCGTTAGACTGGTCGACGTCAACGCCGATAACAGCCTTGTCAGCTTCTTCAGCTGCAGACATTACTGAGTTGCCGACGGCGCCGCCGCAAGCGAAGATAACTTCGGTTCCGGCTTCGTACCAACCTGCCGCCATGGTCTTGGCTTCGGGGCTGGCTTCAAAGTTCCCGGTGTAGTGGTACATAATTTCAATGTCGCTGATGCCCATTTCCTTGGCGGCATATTCTGCGCCCTGGACAAAGCCATAGCCAAAGCGGACAACTGCGGGAACGGCCATGCCGCCCATAAAGCCTAACTTCTTGTAGCCGTCTTTGACAGCCGCATATCCAGCCAGGAAACCGGCTTGTTCTTCAGCGTAGAAAACTGAATAGACATTGCTTTCAATTCTGTATGTTGGGCCGCCCTCTTTTTCCCAGTCACCATCGTTGGGAGAACCATCGAGAATGATGAACTTGGTGTCAGGATAGAGGTCCTGAGCTTCGAACACTGCGGGCTCGAACAAGAAGCCTGGGCAGACGATTAATTTTGCGCCGCCCTTTACAGCCAGGTCGATGGAATCCAAGTATGCTGCAGTGGTCTTTTCCGCAGGCTGATAGTACTTGTAGGTTATATTCTTCTCTTCAGCATACTTTTTCAGACCTTCCCATGCACCCTGGTTAAAGGACTTGTCGTCGATTGTGCCGATGTCAGTTACCAATGCAAGTTCGTACTTGTCCTCTTGACCAGAATCGGGATCAGTGTCTTTGTTACATGCGGCTAAAGGCAGGACTAATGCCAGAGCCAGTAACACAACTAAGAATTTCTTCACAGCAGAACACCCTCCTTGTATTTGTGAAAATACTACTATAGTACTATACACCAAGGCCCAAATATTTTCAACCTTTCGGTGTCCCTGTGCTCCCCAAAACCAAAATAATCCATGCCCGGAAGAGGGCATGGATTATTAGGTTTAACGAATAAACAGCAGGTAGATTGAACCATAGATCACAGCTAAGATCAGCAACAAAGGGAGACCAAGGGTGAGGAATGCGGCAATAAGCATTGCCAGGAAATCGTTCTTTTCTAAGCCGCCAACACTTGAAATCTTGCGATAGTGCTCATCGACCTCTTCCTCGCTATATTTTTTAGGCAGACGCTCCCTTAGTCTTTTGAACAAGTATTTCACCTCTGTCCAGTGGATAGTGACAGGCGACAAAATGTCCGGGTTTCAGTTCTCTCCACTCAGGAACAACGTCCTTGCACTTGTCAGTGGCATACTTGCACCGGGTGTGGAACTTGCAGCCGCTGGGCGGATTGATGGGGCTGGGAATATCCCCTTCAATGGTAACCAGTTCTTTTTTGGATTCATCCTCAGTAGTGGGGATGGCCTCCAGCAAAGCTTCAGTATATGGGTGAAGTGGATCTTTAAAAATGACATCCGAGCTGCTCAGTTCAACGAGAGAACCCAAGTACATTACGCCGATGCGGTCACTAATGAATTTTACTGTGCTCAGGTCGTGGGAAATAAAGAGGTAAGTGAGGTTTTCCTGCTCTTTTAAGTCAACGAGCAGGTTAATGATCTGAGACTGAATAGATACATCCAATGCGCTGACAGCCTCATCACAAACGACGAATTGAGGCATTACTGCCAAAGCTCTGGCGATACCGATACGCTGCCGCTGGCCGCCGGAGAATTGGTGGGGATAGCGGTGAAGCATGTAATGCTGCAACCCGCACTTTTCCATTAAGTCGAGGACGTATCTCTCCAGGATTTCAGTACCCTTCTTAAAGATATTATGCGCTGTAAGGGCCTCGCTTATTATTTGGCCAACAGTGAGGCGAGGGTTGAGTGAAGAATAGGGGTCCTGGAAAATAACCTGAAGCTCCCGGCGCAGGAGGCGCATTTCTTCAGTGGTAAGCTTGGCCAGGTCAATTCCCTCATCCTGTTTGGCATCGATTTCTGCGAAACCACTCTTAACAGATACCTGATTTCGCAAAGCTTCAAGGGCAGCGCGCTTTTCATCCAAGGTAGCTTTAAGGGGTTCCAGCTGAGTGGTCAGGGCAGCAATTTGCTGATTAAGCCTGTCCAGTTCCCGTTGGTCGGCAGCGGTCATGTCCTCTTTGGCAGCAAGAGTATCCCGCTTCAAGGTTAAGTCTCCGACCTTAGTATTGAGGGTATAATAAGCTGACCCCACCTCAAATTCTTCCCGAAGAACCCGGGAAACTTCTCTCAGGTCGTCAGCCAACACCAAGCCACCGGCAATGCGAACGGCATCTGTATATCTGCTGACAACCTTCCTAACGCCCTTGTTCTTTTTAGCCAGGGGCTCAAGATTATCCCCCAGCTCTGCTGACAATTCTTTGTACCGGGACACGATCCTCGGCAGAGCTTTAATAGTTTTCTTAACATACTTGGGCTTAAACTCTTCCAAAGTCTTGCCGTAATAGAGAATAGTGCCTGAAGTCTGGGTATACAATTGGAGAATAACCCTGCCCAAGGTGGATTTACCGCAGCCGCTTTCCCCCACCAGGCCGAAAGTTTCACCCTCGTAGATGTTTAGGGAAATATCCTCGTTTGCCCGCACGTAAAGCTGCTGACGCTGAAAGATGGATTTCTTTTTGAGGGGAAAGTAATGGGTCAGGTTTTCAATGCGAATTAAAGGCTTCTTATTCTCCACTGTTTCTCACTCCCTTCTGAGGATAGAAACATCTGACGGACTGCACATCGCTGACAGGAATCAAATCTGGTTCCTCCTGCTGGCAACGGGCAGTAGCGTACTTACACCGAGGGGCAAACTTGCAGCCCGCTGGCAGGTCCAGGGGATGGGGAACTGCACCGGGAATAGCCTCCAGGCGGTCTCCCTGATTGCCGCTAAGGAGAGGAATAGACCGCAGCAAAGCTTCGGTGTAGGGATGGGAGTACTTATCCCGGTTCTTGAAAATATAATCCACGGGGGCAGTCTCCACTACCTGGCCGCAATACATAACTGCGACATCATCTGCCATTTGGTTTATTACACCCAAGTCATGAGTAATAAACATGATAGAAGCGTTGAAGTCTTCCTTAAGCTCGTTCATCAGGCGCAAAATCTGAGCCTGAATGGTAACATCCAAGGCTGTCGTAGGTTCATCAGCAATTAACAGCTTTGGCCGGCAAGCCAGGGCGATGGCTATCATAACCCGTTGCCGCATGCCCCCGGAAAGCTGGTGAGGATACTGGAGTACTACTTCTTCGGGGTTGGGAATCTTTACAGCCCGCAGCATTTCAATTGATTGCTCATGGGCCTCTTGTTTGCTAAGGCCCTGGTGCAGCATCAATACTTCACTGATTTGTCTGCTGACATTAAAGACAGGGTTAAGAGAGGTCATGGGTTCCTGGAAAATCATCGAAATGGAGTTCCCCCGAATATCGTACAACTCTTCCTGCTTTAATTCGGAAATCAGGCGGCCATCAAAATAGATCTCGCCTTCATAGATTTTCTGATTTGATTCAAAGAGCTTGAGGATGCTAAGGGCCATCTGACTCTTGCCGCTGCCGGACTCGCCGACAATGCCCAGAGTCTTGCCTCTGTCCAAGCTGAGGGAGACCCCGTACACAGCCTTAATCAGCCCTCTGCGGGTTTCAAAATAAGTGTGCAAATTTTTAATTTCTAGCAAGCTCATTTTCTCACCCCCTATTTCTCACTTGCTTTTGGATCCATTGCGTCCCTGAGAGCGTCCCCAATGAGGTTGACGCTGAGGGCAGCAAAGACGACAGCAAGTCCAGGTATTACCCATCTCCACCAGTAGTATTCAATAACTGTGGATTTTTGGGCGGAGTCTAACATATTGCCCCAGGAAGGAGTTGGGGGCGCAACGCCGAAACCGAGGAAGGACAATGCAGATTCCATCAGCAAGGCACTGGCATATCCCAGGGTCACATTGACGATGACCAGGTTAAAAATGTTGGGAAGAATATGCCGCACCATGATGTTTCTCTGCTTGACACCTAATGCCCTTGCAGCCAGGACGAAGTCCTTTTCTCTTTCCAGCAGTAAATGTGCTCTGATAAGACGGGCCAGTCCGGGCCAGTTGAGGAAGCCGAGGATAACCATAATCATATAGATTCTGTACATTTCCGGCACCGAGCCCGTGACAATTGTGGACAAGGTAATGGCCAAAGGCATAAAGGGTATCGAAATGACCACGTCGGTAAAGCGCATGAGGACATTGTCAACCCAACCGCCGAAATAACCGGAAACCAAGCCGATGATCAGGGCGATAATAACCGAGATAATCATGGCGATGGCGCCAACGGTCAGAGAAATACGGCCGCCATGAATGAGGCGGGTCAAATTATCCCTGCCAAACTGGTCGGAACCAAAGATAAAGCCCTCGTGTCCCCAGGCGGAGATGGTTCCGTCCTCAGCGACGGCAAAGTTTTGGAAGATATCGGAGTATACGGCAACATACTTGGTGTGTTTGGCTTCCTTGGGCATCTTCAACTGGTTGAAATGATTTGCCCCCCAGTACACCAACTCGCCGTTATCCAGCAATAAGCCAAAGTTGTTTTTGCCGCCAAAAAGGTCCACTACATTGCCTTCAAATTCCGGGATATTAAGAAGGCCATGCATAACGCTGCCCCAGATATGGAGCTTGCCCTCAGAATCCAGGGCCATAGCTGCCCTTCCGGAAGTAGTAAAATCGACTACTTTTACACTGCCATCGGTGAGTTCCTCGGGAATATCAGAAATTTCGTTGCCTTCAGTGCCAAAAACGCCAATTGTGCCGTCATCCAGCAAAACCACAACGTTCAAAGGCGTAATTTCTGCATGAACGATTCTCCCCTGGTATGCAGCAGGAACTATATCCTGACGGGTAGCTAAAGTGCTGCCCCAGATATAAATTTCACCGTTCTCCAAGAGGATACCGGTAACACCTTCTCCGGCCAGGAGCTGCCTGACAGCAGTGGTCTGAATTTTCATCTTGACGTTTTGCGGCACTTCCAGCTGCGAAAAGTTGTTGTATCCAAAGCCGTAGAATTTGCCGTCTTCAGATATGGCTACCCAGAAGCGGTCCCCGGCTGCAATGTGAGCGATTTTCCCCTGGGGAAAATCCTTGGGCAGCTTAAATATGCTGGTAGCCCTGCCACTGAGGTAGATGGGCTGTTTGCCCCAGATATAGACATTGCCCTGATTGGTAAGAGCAACCGAAAATGAGATTCCCGACGAAATCTCCTTGACGCCCTCTTTGACAATAGCAGAGGGGTACTTCAGATAGTTAGCTCCCGGGCGGACATTGGAAAGAGCGGGTTCCTGGTAGGATTCGTCAATAGGACGAAGCTCGGAGCCGACAAAGGAGAACAGCAAAATAAGGATAAAAGCTACAACGCCAACAACCCCTAGTTTAGTGCGGATAAAGTTCTTGATTATTGTCTGGGTCGGCGTCTGCAGAGCTTCTTCCTCTAAAACTGACAAGGGATCCTTTTCCCTCACGAACAGGCGCTTAAACATAGAGCCAAAGGACTTTCCAAGTTTGACGCCCGTAGATTCTTTGGGATGGGTATTAGGCTCGTGCACTGTTTTCTTTTCCATGATATCACTCCCTATTCCAGCTTAATCCGAGGATCGACGATCCCATAGGTGATGTCGGCGACGATGTTAGCAGTAATGGCCAGCATTGTGCTCAGCAGGTTTAGGGTAATAACCAACATATAGTCCCTGTTGTTCAAAGCCAAAACCAGCGTATAGCCAATCCCCTTCCAGGCGAAGACCTGCTCGGTGATTGCTGAACCGCTGAGCAATGCAAAAACACTCATGATGATGATGGTGGAAATGGGAATCAAAGCGTTGCGGAAAGCATGGGAATAAATAACCACCTTTTCCGACAGGCCCTTGGAGCGTGCGGTTCGGATATAGTCCTGGCTGAGAGCTTCAATCATCGCATTGCGCACATAGCGAATAGAACCGGCAATACTGATGATGGTTAAGCTCAGCATTGGCAGAAGCATATATTTAAACCAGGACAAATAGTAAGCTAAGTCTTTGCCGTAAGCCGCTATAGGCATGCTGCCCGGCGGCAGCAACTTCAGTTTTAAAGCAAAAATAAAGATTAAGGACAGACCGATGAAAAAAGAAGGCATGGAATAGCCGATTAGGGAAAAGACTTGCCAGAATTTGTCGATAAGAGACCCTCGTCTGACAGCCATGACAACCCCCACAGGCAGGATAACGGCAATCTCACAGATGGTGACAAAGACGTTGAGAATAAGGGTGTTGCGCAGAGGTTCGGCAATAACTTCTTTTACCGGCCGGTTGTTCATCGAAGACCAGCCTAAATCTCCTGAGAGGGTTGCCGCAATCCATTTGACATACTGTACGGGCATGGGGTAATCTAAGCCCAATTTTTCGCGCATGGCTCTGTATGCAGCTTCTCTCTGTTCTTCTTTGAGAGCAGGGTTAATCATCATGCGGGCGGGATCCCCGGGCATAGCCTTTACCAAAGCAAAGATAATGATGGTAATGGCGATTACCACAGGAATCATGGAGATCAGCCTTTTTGCAAGGTACTTTAACACATCAACACAGCCTCCTTCATGCGATAATATAAAAACTGATTTTGATCGGGATTACCAGGTAAACTGGTATAAATGACTCCATTGTGAGTATGCAGGAATTTGTATAGCAGAAACAGATGGTAAGAAAAGAAAATTTTCGCAATATACCCATTGGTATAACAAGTTAATTTGATATAAGAAAGGGGACAGCAGATGCCATCCCTCTTTCTTATTCCAGTGATTGGCCAAAAACCTTATTTGGAGATATCGCAGATCATCTCTGCCCACTGCAGGAAGGGAGTGGTGTTGAATCCCTTGACCTTGCTGCTGTAGATGTCATAGTACTGGTTGGAGTAGAGCGGAATGACCGGCAGCAGTTCGTTCCAGCGAATCTGGAATTCCAGCCATGCAGCTGAGTACTCTTCTACCTGGGTCGGGTCGAGGCTTCTCATCTTGATGATGATTTCGTCTAATTTCTCGTCCTTGACCTGCTCAGTCTGCATGTAAAGGACATGGTAGAAATCAGAGTGGTATTCATAGTAGGGGTCGAAGATGGCGGAGAAGCCAGTTGCCAGGTTGAAGGTGTGGAATTCGCGCTCATCGCCCAAGGTGAAGCCCTCGTAGTAGTGGTCGAGGAGTTTGGCGAAGTCGGAGCGGGTCAGTGAGAACTTGATGCCGGCATATGGGCAGTTGGCCTTGAATTGGATTTCAACGTTGTCGGTAACGTCGTTTTCCTCAGTTCCAAGGTGATTGATTGCCAGCACTTCTCCGTCAGCATTGTGACGATAGTACTCGCTGCCGGGTTGAGCCTTGCTGCGGTCGAAAGGAGTCTTGCCGTCAGCTTCGTACTTCCACTCGGTTTCATCCAGCAGATCGTTGGCCTTTTCGTGGTTGAGGACAAAGTTGGGAAGGTTGTCGATGGCTTCCTTGTTGTCCTGATACATCCACTGGGCCAGACCATACATGCCGTTAACCACGGAGCCGTAGCCACCGAGGACGTTCTTGATGACTTCCTGACGGTCAATCAGGTAAGCAAGAGCATGGCGGACTTTGGGATCCTGGGTGGGGCCAAAGTCGCAGTGGATGAAGATTCCGCCGTAACCATTACGGGGATAGTAGGTGACCTTGGTGTTGGGCTCGTCGTTGAGGGCCTTTTCAATCTTTTCGCCTTCAATGACACCGGTAACAGCGTCAACGGAGCCGTTGATGACCTGGTCTACGTCAGTGGTCTGGTTGATATACTTGATGATGATGTATTCGAGCTGGGGCTTCTTGCCGTTCATGTCGCCCTTGAAGTGGGGGTTAACCTTGAGAGTTACAGCGTTGTTTTCAAAGCTCTGGAAGATGTAGGGGCCGCAGGATACGGTGGGAGCAAAGCGCTCGGTACCGGCAATACCCTGGCAGTTGCTTTCCAGGCTCCACACTGAGCTGTCGCTGACAAGGCAAGTGCCTTCGAAGGTCTTTTCTTCCATTTCAGGATTTTCGGCATCTTCCTGGCCTGCCTTGGGAACTTCAATGGTGATTTCGTTGGCAATCTTGGCAGCAGGAGCCCATGCTTTCATGGGCAGAGGCCGCACGGAAGCATAAGAGGTTTCAAAGAAGTAGGGCAGCATTTCTGCATCGATGGTGACTGAGAACTTGTAGTCATCGATGAGCTTAATGCCGGTGAAGACCGGGCTTTCACCAGAGAAGTAAGCCTTGTAGCCCAAGAGCCCGTCTCCGGTGGCAGAGCTGGCGCCTGCTTTTACCCATGCAGGAGAGGCTTCCCAGAGAATGCTGAAAATGTAGTCATGAGCAGTGATGGGAGAGCCATCGTTCCATTTGAGGTCATCGTGGATCTCAAATGTGTAAGTCTTGTTGCCGTCGCCATCGACACTGGTTTCCAGATTTTTGACGACAGTTTCGTTAAGGACGATTTCGCCGTCGGGGGTGACAGCATAGGTGCTCATATACCCGCCAGTG
>Ga0208693_1000785_pt1 | contig 24501 bp, 21 predicted proteins | sample AD_UKC071_MetaG_FD_184438 | JGI IMG/M metagenome (GOLD analysis project Ga0208693, IMG submission 184438) | Active sludge microbial communities of municipal wastewater-treating anaerobic digesters from USA - AD_UKC071_MetaG (SPAdes) (version 2) | ecosystem: Engineered > Bioreactor > Anaerobic >... | reverse complement strand
TTACGAGATCAGTTTGATTTTCCGCTTGAAACTAAAATTGAACAGAGGGGGATTATTCTCACTGACAAGGTTGCTGTAGTTAGGAACAAAAAAACCGGCGAGATCGTTGCAACAGTGACAATGGATAACCAAGGAATAATTCTCCCAAAACGAGTAGCCATTGCCACAGAACCTAAGTCTAATAAATTAATCTCGAAGACCACAGAGGGCACTAAAGGGATAGTTCTCCAACAGAGAACTGCAGAGACATACGATATGGATAAACGGAAACACACACATGTAACGACAATCGAGGAAACGGGAATCGTTTTCAAAAAGCACTACGCAAGAACAGTTTCTAAAGATACGCCTTCATCAGAAGATAATATTACACGTATACTGAAAAAAGGTAACATCTTTTCTCCAAAATACGTTGCTGAAACAGACAAAGAAAAACGATAACAATTCAATCCTTTTGTAATGGACTTTTAAAATTCTCCAAATGAAACCTGCCACCACAGCAGGACGCCATTCATAACAATTAGACAAGAAAGTCATTCTAATTGTCACCGAGGTATCCCATTAAAACACGGCAGTCCCGACTTGGAGTTACTTTTCGCCGATCTCCACGTGCTTCATGAGTGCAGGTGCGATCCATCAGCCGCGAGCATGCCCGGCGCCAGCCGGTGATGCGAGCGGCGGTCCGAGAGCAGCCGTCACGCTGCGAGGCCGTGCCGAGCGAGTGAGGGCGCCGGCGGTCCCGGACGCCGCGAAGAACCCGGGCGACATTCTGCAGCGACCACCGGGAGCAAAGACGCTCGCCCGGCGACGCTGCCCGAAAAAGAAGGACCCTCCTCACCACCTCCGGTGAGGAAGTCCGCGGCCCGCTGGGCATCCGCGGCCGCCCGGATCACATCCGCCGCTGACCCGTCGCGGATGTGCCGGAGCCACCCGGCGATGTAAGCCGCCTGGTTCTCGGCCACCGGCACGTCAGTGCCGGTCATGGCGCAGAGGAACGCGGCGCCCATCTCCGCCGTCAACTCCTCCCGGCTGTACCGCTCGCTCCCGAACCGGATCGGCTCCGTGATCCCCGGCCGGGCGAGCCGGGAGACGTGCCCGGTCCAGTGGGTCAACTCGTGGAAGAAGGCCGCGTAGTAGGCCTCCGGAGAGGCGAACCGGTCCGGTGCCGGCATAGCGATCCGGTCGCTGGTCGGGTAGTAGGCCGGCTCGCCCGGTCCGACCCGGGGCCGGTTGCGGGCGATGAGGTCCTCGCAGGTGGCGACCGGCCGGACCTCGCCCGCCTGCTCGACCTCGATGCCCTCGCACTGCGAGAGGTTGAAGACCTTGTAGTACCGGACCAGCGGCCGGTCGCGCTGGAGCGCCACCGTCACCTGCTCGCCGTTATCGTTAAGGACCTTCTCCGTGTCGAAGCAGGACCAGAAGACCACCATCCCGCTCGCCTTCTCCCCGCGCCGGACGTGGCCACCCATCCGCCGGATCTGGTTGTAGGTGCCCCACCAGGTGTGGCCGGAGAGGAGGAGACGGTTGATCCCCCGATAGGGTTTCCCCGTGGCGATGTTCATCGGGGAGAGGCTCTCCCAGGTCTGTCGCCAGGGGACGGTGCCGGCCTCGAGGGAGGAGAGGATCCGGTCCCGGACTACCTCATACACCGATACCATACCTCAGGCCTCCCATTCGTAGCCGCACGCCGGACAGACGTAGGCACCGATCACCGGGTAAGAGCAGGGTGCTCCCCAGAAGGTCTCTCGCTCCCGGTGTATCCGGCAATGCTCTTCCCCGACGACGGCGCCGCACCTGTCGCAGGTGGTCGTTATCATTCGTCTCCCCTCCGGCGGGGAACCAGCACGGCCCGCGGGCCGGTCTCGTAGGGTGACACGAGGACGGCGAGGTCCGGGGCGCCCTGCTCTTCGTGTTCATCATCGCCGTGCCGAAAAACAGGGAGGGTGAGGGACGGCATCAGAAGAACCTCCCGTTGCCGTAGCGCTCGTCCTCTTCCGCGGCCTGCCGGACGCAGAACGCGAGGCCGTGCTCCGCGACCAGGCTCCGGTAGTGCTCCCGGATCTGCTCGGCCTTCTGCCGGCACTCCTCGGCCGCCAGCCTTGCGAGCCGGTCCCGGAACCCGTCGAGTTCTGCAGCCTGCTCGTCGTACTCTGCCATCTTCAGCAGGTCGCGGTAGGGGATCGCGTCGGTAAAAGAGAGGGGGCGCCCGGAAGGGTTAAGGGGCTGCCCGCCGATCATTTCTGTGCAGGGGTTCAGTGTGGCCTGTGCGTCGGACCAGGACATTTAGGCCACCTCGAACACTGCTGCTTTTCCGATACTCCCCTTGACGACCTGCAGGAGCTGTGACTTGATCACCGTGCAGAGCGCTCCTTTTGTCAGGTGCAGGTTCACCGCTTTTCCCGTCGCGCTCGGCATCGCGTAGCCGTGCTGCCGGCCGTCCTCGCCGACCAGGCAGTTATTGTCGAAGTGGAACGATCCGACCGTGTCGATCTCCACCCGGAGCCGGCCGTCGTAGAGGGCCAGCCTTCCGATTTTCTTGAATGTCATCTCTCGATTCCTCCAGTGAGCGCTTCTCGGCTCACTATTATAGTATAGGAGGGCTGAGCATTTAAATGTTTATACATTGTATATACATAGTATATTTTTAGTTAGACTTTAATGATACGAGGGTCACATTATGAGTATGGAGAAGGTAGACGTCACCGTCAGCGGATACGAAGTGCGGGAGAAGACCGTTACCAAAACCGGGAACAGCGGTCATGTTATGGTGCCGGTCTCGTGGGTAGGCAAGCGGGTGAAGATCGTCCTGCTCGACCCGGTCGAGGAAGAGTAAGGGGCGGCCGGGTCCCGCCGGACGGGCGAGCGCCCCCGCTCGAGTGCGCTTCGAAACATCGCACTCTTTTCATTTGATGCCCGGTATCCCGGATCCCCTCGCCCCGCTCGGCGTGGCTTCGCGACGTGACGGCTATCCGCACGCTTGCTTCGCAACCGGGGAGACCACGGAATCCCATACACAGGCCGGAGGGATACTTGCCTATCCCTCCGGCCGGGCCCTATCGCCACGGACTGCCCGCCCCCCGAGGGGGCGGAACGACGTTCCATCAGGAACGGAGTTTGAGCACCGTCAGGTGCGGAGGAGGAGGCGCGGAGCGCCGGGCGGTGGGGTCCGTTTGAGGGGTGGCCCTGCGCCACCCCTCCGTGCGAGGAGCGTGGTGCGGAGCACGACGTGACGAGCACTTCCTGGCAGACGATGACCGGCGAGTTCCGAGCCGGTCATGGTCGTCTGAGGTCCCGGACAGGAGGAGAAGATCAGGCAGACGCCACGACCGGAGGGCGGCGAGGGGGCACGGAGTGCAGCGCCGGAGGCGCGACCCTCGCTGACCGGAGGGAGTGTGGTCTGCCGGTCGAGGGTCCAACCAACGGTTCGTCCATATAAACAGGCTTTGATCATCGGGAGTTACTCCTCCCTAATCCCCATCGCGTTTATCCTGCATTGTGGTCCCCCAGTGAGTCGGAGATAGTGCAGATCTGGATGAAACGGATCTACGATCCCTATGGAAGAAGGGCACGGCTATTTTTACCATCAGACCGACTCCGCGGGTTTAAAGCGCCATTCAAATCCGATGCATTAATTTCTTCCTACAGTCTTGGTCTTTATTATATGACCTGCCCGTATGACTCGCTTAAGGCGACACTTAATGTCGGTTACTCTGGGGACGGAAGTAGAATTTCCCGTGACTTCATTATACCTATATTGAAGGAATCAATCTCATACTCTAGATTATCAGGATACTTTTCAACAAATTCCCTTATTGTAACCGCTGCTGGTTTAGCGGGGTTGATTCAGAACGGCGGTCATATGAAACTTGTTGTTGGTGCGCATGACGTGAACCAGGAGCTATCTGATGCGTACGAACTCAGCGAGACCCGGGCAAAAGAGCTGCTTGAACAGATCGGCGAAAATATCGCTCAAGATCTCGAAGGCCTTACGGATCTGTTTGCCAAAAGTCGTTTGGAAGCGCTTGCTTGGATGCTTGTAAATAATAGGCTGGAAATCCGTGTTGCGATACCTAAAAAAACATACCATGGACGAGGAAACGGGATATTTCATGACAAGATGCTGATTTTTGAGGACACGGACGGATGCACTGTTACTGCCGTTGGTAGTGCAAACGAAACTCGCAGCGCATACGAAGTAAATGGAGAATCACTCTGGCTTCATATGTCATGGAGACCCGGAGCAGATGCCTATATCCAGAAGCACAAAGGGGATTTCTCTGCAATATGGCACAACGACCATTCTGACTATATTGTATTCTCCCTGCCAGAAGCCATAAAGTTGAAACTTCGGGAACGCTTCTATTCCCCTGAACCTCCAGCACTTGATCCGCTTGAACGGGAGGAACATATTAAGAAGAGGATCCCCGCACTCCTCCCCGTAGCACGCTTTGTAAATGAAGTTGCATCGCTAAAAGGTTTCACTCACCTTGGTCTTGGTCCTGTTCGCCTATACCCTCATCAGGCGTTTGCCGCTGATTTTGTTCTCTCCCGGTTCCCTTACCGTTGCCTGATTGCAGATGAGGTTGGTCTTGGCAAGACGCTTGAAGCAGGATCGATCATTAAACGGCTTATTGATGAGCGACAGGTGGAGCGGGTTCTCATCCTCGCTCCAAAAAATGTCACCCGACAGTGGATGGAAGAACTCTATACCCATTTCGGCCTCCGCTTCCGGTTGTTTGAGTCGTCACCTCATCGGAGATTTGTTGACCCGGATCATGAAGTAATCCATCTGGGAAAAACTGACAGCCCGTTCTCGCTTCCGGGAGTAGACTGCATTATCATGTCGTGGCACTATGCTCGACGGGACGATGTCAAAGAATTGCTGTTAGGGGCAGACCGCGGCTTTGATCTCGTTGTGGTAGACGAGGCACACGCCGCACGAAAAAAACGGATCCCGGGACGACCGCCTGAACCAACGAAGTTGAATGACCTGTGTATGGAGATCGGAATATCCTGCCCTCATCTGCTCCTGCTGACTGCAACCCCCGTACAACTCCGATCTCTAGAAGCGCTGGATCTCCTCCGTATTCTGGGGTTGGGCGGCAGATGGGTTCATGAAACAAATTTTGAGCGGTTTTATGACATTCTTCAGAAAGACGATGAGGATATTGAGGATAGTGAATGGGCATTTGCTCTCCAGATGATCCAGTCATTTGCTGTGAAAATGCTCGCGCAGGAAGACGTTGAGAAACTTATTGTATCAGCGATTCCCGGACAGCATGTTGACGAGGTCGTGCGTATGATGAGAACGGGGGGAAATATTGGGCACGTTGTTTCCCTCCTCAAATCGGAGAAGACACTCATTGTTCCATCCGATATATATGTTCAGGAACTCCCATACGAAGTAACCGTTCTCCGAAGACTGATCATGAGTTTTAGTCCTCTTCAATGGTATATGGTCAGGAACACACGAAAACGCCTTGAGAGGGTTGGATTTCACTTCCCTGAACGAAAGATCTCAGAGGAGGAAGTGGAACTAAACGCAGATCACGCTGCACTTCTTGAGCAACTTGACGATTATCTCCAGAACCAGTATGCTGCATATGAAAAATATTTGGGGCGAGATAATCGGGGGACGCTGGGTTTTGTTCGTTGCATCTATCACCAGCGATTTGTCAGTAGTTTCTCGGCTGCATATCAGACCGTGGTTAATCGGTTGGAGTTTCTGAACGGTTTGTTGAATAACGATACGGATGCGCTGCTTCGCGTCGCTGAACGGTTGTTTGCTGAGGAAGAAGGAGATGATGTTGACGAAGTTGACTTTGTTGAAGCGGTGCGGGAGATGCTTGGGCAGAGGAACATTACATCTATGATTCGGACGGAGCAGCAGGCGCTTGAGCACCTCAAAACCACACTCACTCCATACGCACCAGGCAATGTGTCTCTCGATGATCCAAAGTTGAGTAAGATCTACGAGGTCGTTTCGCATCTGGTTTATTCCGAGCAGAGGAAGGTGCTGGTATTCTCAAAATATCTGGATACTATTGGAGCGATACACCAGTTTTTCCTGGAAAGAGGTTATGCCAGGGAAGAGATTGCGCTCTATTCAGGATCGGGAGGATCGGTTTATGACAAAACCAGGGGTTGTTATGAGAAGGTCGGAAAGGAGGAGGTACGGCGGGCGCTTGAAGGAAATGATGTCAATATCGTACTCTGTACCGACGCAGCGAGCGAGGGATTGAACCTGCAAGCAGCAAGTGCCATTATTAATGTGGATATGCCGTGGAATCCGGCGAAAGTAGAGCAGAGGATAGGCCGCATTGATCGGTTGGGACAGACATCGCCATGTGTGACAGTGGTGAACACCTGGTATCCTACGTCCATAGAGGCGAGTATGTATAGTGCTCTCTTCTCCAGGAGGGAGATTTACCAGCTGGTCGTCGGTCCTGCACAGGATATTTTCAGTGAACAACTCCGGAGAGCCTTTGATGAGAATGCACGGGGCGCGCGCCTGAAGCAACTTGCTGAAGAAACTGTTGAGGAAATAGGGCGAATTAAAGAGGCGGCAACGCGCGCGGAAGGCGTCTTCACCGGTGTGCAGTGGGATGGGGTTTCTGCTGAAGATGAGGCAGTGATTCAACGAACTGCGGCGTTTATCCGAACCGCTGCGCCGGTACTGGGCTTTACTGTCGAAGAACGAGATGCGAGGCTCTACATCACCGGCGGCGCTCGTGGGATACCTGCAGACCTTGATCGGTGGAACGGTGCGTCTCTGGCGGCGGGGCGCGCGAACGCTTTGACACCAGCTCACCCTATCGTCAAATGGTTCGTCTCCACACTGATACGCATGGAAAGCAAATCAGGCAAACAATCAGTGTTTCCTGCCTCGCTGTATGTTGTGAAGGATGCCCGAAAGATTGGAACGCTAATAAAGATCGAAGGTGATGGTGGTTTCCCGGAAGAGGTGCCCGGATCCGGTGTAGTCCAGGTGATGGATGCCCTTCTGGCGCATGCACGGGGTGATGCAGCATGACCTGCTCCTGTGAGGAACGGATCGGGCACTTTCTCAGGAGAGTCCGGCAGAATGCCCGTGCCCGCGAAGGGGAATACCGACACCGCATTGAAACCTTCCAAGAGGGGATCCGTTCTGGCGCGGAAGAGATCGCTGTTCGTCATCTCTTCCGGGCTGGAGTGTACTGGGCAAGTTATGATAACGGCAGTCACCGCAGTCCATCTGCGGCCATGACCCGCGATGCGCTCTCCGGACATATCGCCCGAGAATACCCGGTGCTCAATGCGCTGGTGCCACGGGTCGATGAAGCCATTCAGACGGGGAGTACCGTCGATGATCCTGCTCAGATGCTTCGAAAAATGCTTCGGCGTGGAGGCACGAATGTTCCTTCGCTCCTCCTTGCTAACGCGAAGAGGGAGGTTATGGTCTGCCAGAAGGCGCTGGAGCGGGCAGAGTTGGTGCAACAGCGGCTTTTAGTGTGGAAAGAAGGGGTTGTTGTGGGGGACAACCCGGAGGCATTCTGTATCGTGGATCTGCACGGTGACGGCGACGGGACCTATATCCAGTGAGTGATCCTCTCTCCACTCCTTCCGACACCGCTCGGTGTCTGTCCGAGCGCTTCGAGGAGTGCCGATGCGATGCGCGCCTCGGCCACGAGGTCTGCGGACCCGCCTTCACCTGCAGTTGTAATGGCCTGCAGGACGCTGATAATCCCGGCGTCCCGTGTGTCTTTCCCTGTCTCCTCAAGGATTCGGGAAACCGCCCTAAGCCCTTCCTGCTCGTAGAGGATGAGGGCGGCATGAACAACATCGATCTGGTTGCCAAAGGTCTGAGGCCGGTGCGGATCGAGAACGCCTTCAGCGAAACGCTGCTTGGCGGTGAGAATCTTGACTTTACTTCCTGTTTTCTTTACGAGACCCGAACCGCCTCTAACGTCCATCGCGTCCAGGCTGGTGTTGCCGCCAAAGACAGTGGAGACGCGGGCAAGGTCGTATTCGAGTGTTAAGCCGTGAGCGATCCGGAGGAGGTTTAAGTAGGCGAGTGTCTCCATATCAGCGCCTTGAACGTCCCCGGTGAGGTATTCGTTGACAACCTGTGCGACGATGGCAAGGGCATCTCCGACGCCTCTGACTGCCCCTGTCACGTCTTTGACCGGGTAGTATTCTGAGAATTTCCCGAGTGCCGGTCCATATACACTGACCAAAAGATCAGGACCAGTAATGCCGTTCTGACTGTATTCTTCGACTTTGTAGGATGCGGTATGGCGGATCTCTTCGACGACGTCTTCCCACCGGCCGGGGCGGTGGTTTTCACGTTTCCGGCAGTACAGAAGCACGGTGACTTTGAGGGCTCCTTTGTTCGCCTTCCCGAACTTCTCGCCGGGCTCGGTGTGAACCGGCCACGAGGACTGGAGAGAGAAACCGGCGTTCATGAGCGCTTCGGCAAGCCCTTCCCACGCTTCTGCTTTCCGGTGGGTGAACATGACACAGAGGACGCCGTCATCTTTTAAGACGCGGTGCATCTCCCGGAAGGAAGCCTCCATTTTGGCGGCATAGTCCTGGTCTGCAAGTTTCTTTGCCTGCCCTTTCTTTATGCCGTTAAAACGGGCAGGGTTCGCGACCGCCTCATCGGTCTTATTTGTCTGTTCCTCGGAGAACTGTACCGGGAAGAGATCCCCTACGAGGCGCTTGAGCCAGACGTAGAAGAAGTCCGAGACCTCGGCGTACATCACATTGTTAGAGTATGGGGGATCGGTGACGATCACGTCGATGGACTTTGGTTCGCAGGGAAGCGCCTGAGCGTCAGCATTGATGATGGTAGCGCTCCCCGGGGTTTCTGGCATGAGAGTGATCAGCTCGGTGAGCGAATCGATAGTCTTTTCAACAGCCCACTCGTATCCGGCGTCTTTAACTATCTGATTCCACTCAGCATAACTCCAGCGGAACGGGAAGGCCTGCATGTCCATCGCTCCGACAATTACTGTTCTACCACTGTGCCAACGACCTTGGATACTGTTATAATTCACACAACTGTCAAAAACCATCGCCCCATATGTCGCCACTGCTGTGGCAAACTCCCACTCATCAGTCCCCGGGCTCAGTCTGGAGAAAAGACCTTGCTTTGCTTCGAGATACTTCTCCATGTATGTCGCATGGGCGAGAAGTTGGCGAGGGTTGAAGAGGTCCGACCAGTGCGGCATCCCATAATTAATTGGCTCACGAGTCTTACTGCCGGGAATAATCTCCTCGGATGGTATCAGTCCTTTTGCCTTTAGTGCCGTTAGCCTATCAGAGTCGAGATCTCCCAGACGATCAAGGGCAAACATTTCCTCTTCCGTTGGCGCCCGGAAGACCCAGATCTTCCCTCTGCCCCGTGACCTGGGGATCTTTGTGCAGACACAGTAGAGCTGGTGCCCCATCCTGCCCGCCTGCGCCTCCATCTTAATAGCGTCACCATCAACGGTACTCGTGCATCTCGGACATATTGCATCCCCGTTGCTTACCGTTCCACAGTCCGGATCGTAGCCTGCTGTTTCTGGATCTTCCAGAATCTCAAATGTACACAGATCAGAGTCTATTCTAGAGACTACACGAACGCCGATCCTGTCGCTATCATCTCTAGCGATCCACCAGTTCGGTGAAAGTGGTATCATAAGGCCACAATGAGGACACCGGATCGTCCTTGCCCAGAGATATGTATATACCTCCTCATGTGGACTCGTAGGGTAATACTCTTCCAGTTCTGCCTTTGCTTCCCGGTGCACCTTCTCGCAGAATGCGCGGATCTCCGGGATCAGTCGTGTGCCAAAACGGGCAGGATATTCTACGGTCCCTTTGAGGCAGAGGTACGCGACGGGGTTGAGGTCATTGGCAACGACATCGAGACCCAATCGTATCGCTTCCAATGGGATGCTTCCCCCGCCAGAAAAGGGATCGAGAATCAGGGGAGAAGAGTCAGCAGTACGTTTGGCCATGAGCTTCAGTGATTGAGTCAGGTCAGAGGACGGTGTACACTTAAATGCGCGAGTCCATGAGAATGGGCTGTCGATCTTCCTTTTCTCTGCCTTTGCACGCAGAAACTCTTGGTATATTGATACAATATCTGTCTCCGGTGGAATGCCCTGCAACGAAAGAAATCTCTGTCGATCTGCATTCTCCGGCAGGAGTGATGCAGCAATCGCTGCTCTCGATGCTGCAAGAGGCCTTCTGGCAAACCATACATGAAGAAAGTAATGAGGGGGCAGTGCGCTTGAAGCACTTCGCTCCCTCATACTCTCCACACTGATTTCTCCAACAGGGAACCACTCTTCGCCGAGTACGCGCCCAGTTCCTTCTTGAGAATCATCGGAATCCATACCTTTCACTTGTCAGGCCCCGCAAAAGAGCTTCCGGATTGATTCAGTCTTTGAGATCGAACAGAATCAAAAATTAGTTCATTAGCAACAACGACAACCTCTCTATGCCTGAATCTTCACTTCTTCCTCTCTGGGATCCAGAGGCGTGCGTACCTCGCGAAGAAGTGCTCACTGGAACACTCACGGATGCCGATCTCGCGCTTCGCCTCGGTTTGGTTGTCTCAGGTCATGCGAGAGCACCATACAACGATCCACGGTCATTCTTCGCGTCTACGCACATGACACGCAATATGCGTGACATTCTTCAGTACATCTTTGGAAGACTCAGCCGCGCGCGGGCGGACAGCAACCCTGTAGTGGTGCTCGACGTAGGGTTTGGCGGCGGGAAGACACATACCCTGGTGACGCTCTATTACGCAGCGAAATACGGGAACGATGCTGTTGTCCGGTCACACCTGACCGGCATTCCGGTTCCTGAAAATACCCGGATTGCTGCAATCAGTGGAGAGGATTACGGGGGGCTTGGTGTTAAACGAGGTAGCACGAACCTCACGACCCTCTGGGGAGACTTATTTTATCAACTTGGGGTATACGACCGCTTCAGGGACCTTGACATATCCCGCGAGGTGCCAAGCCTCACGGATGTGAAAGAAGCCCTAGGCGATGGGCCCCTTCTCGTTCTGCTCGATGAGCTCCCCACCTACCTGAACTTGATCGGGAAGCACGACCGCAAGATGATGGACAAAGTAGTCCAGTTTATCCAGAGACTCGTAAATGCCGTTGCCGAAAAAGAGAACGCTGCACTTGTTATCGCCATTGCCGAGGACGCATACAAAAACGAAGCTATCCTGGCACGGGAGAGCATCCGCTCAGCAGTAGGCAGATTATCTGATGAAGAACAGAGAGAACTGGAAGCAGTCCAACAGGCGGCACAGGAAGCGATGGACGGAGCGCGGGCGTTCATCCGCAGGAAGGAGTACATCATGTCGCCGGTTGAAGAGAGCGACGCTGTTCACATTCTCAAGCGCAGATTGTTTTCTTCAATCAGTCCAAACGCCGCTACGAAAGCAGCGGACGAGTACTATAACCTGTACAACTCCATCTCGGTTCCAGATAAGTATAAGAAGATCGATTACCGCGACGCAATACTGGAGTCCTATCCCTTCCACCCCGACCTCATTGCAGTCCTGTATGAGAGGATAGCGACACTTGATCGGTTCAATAGAACACGAGGTGCCCTTCGGCTGCTCACCCGCGTAATCCGGAATATCTGGCAGGAAAAAGAGGCCGATGCGTTTCTTATCCACCCCTACCACATCGACCATTCCATTCCCGGCGTGATGGAAGACCTCACCAAAGGCATCGGTGACGAGAGGATGCGGAACGCCATCGAAGCAGACATCTGGAGAAGCAACGGGGAGGCGACCGCGCAGGAGTTTGACGAAGAGGTAAAAGCTCAGTGGAAGGCTCCTCTTCACCGTAGAACGTGCAATACTATCTACCTCTACAGCATCACACCCGGCAGACAGGGTGACCACGGCATCGACGCCGATATTCTGGTAACTTTGATGGCTGTTCCCGGAAGAGCAGAATACGCACTCAGAGTCCGCGATGGTGTTCTCCGAAAGTTGCATGCTGTAGACTTCCACTACATCGACTGGCGGGGAACCAACTTCCTCTTCATACGGGAGCTCAACCCCTTCCGTGTCATCGATCGTGAGGCTAAGAACATCATTGACCAGGAAGCGATCGCCATCGTAAAACGTTGCCTCAGCGATCTTTTCTCAGATACACCGGAGTGGGTCCATGTGGATATTTTCCCCATGGACCCATCACAAGTTGAAGACAAACCAGTTATAAAATTGGCAATTCTCAACCCTCATCTTCATCATTCCCTCCCCGAATCCGGTGAGATTCCAGAGAGTGTCGAGCGATTTATCACCCATTCCGATAGTCAGGGAACACGATACAGAAAATTCAAAAATGATACCTTCATCCTCGTCGCCGAACAGAGCCGGCTCGGCCTTCTCTGGGATACTGCCCGAAAAATCAAGGCAACTCGTGAGGTGCGAAAAGATCCTGAGAGTTATGGTATCCCCAAGGATCGGAAATCGGAGGTGGAAGAGTACCTTAGCGAGCATGAAAAATCAATTAACGACCATGTTCGGAGCGCATTTTCCAAATTTATATTGTACAATAAGGAAGGCAAAATTCAACAGGTTTCGCTAAATCCTAACGGGTATAGCGGTGGCAAAAAGGGGAAAGAGATGTTCGCCTACCATCTCAAAGACGTCTTCGGGAGAGTAAGCCTGGAATCGTTCGATCCTGCTCGCGTCGAAACCGACGCGTGGAAGCCCGGAGCTCCGTACGTCAGTGTGGAAACACTGTTTGATACATTCCATAACAAGCCTGGCTTAACCATCCCCGCGACGCAGAAATCGTTCCGTGAAACTGTTACCCGCGGTGTGCGTGAGAGATTCTGGGTACTTAAACATCAGAAGAATGTCTATACTGAAAGTGAGATTCCGTCGTCAATAGAAATCGATAAGGAATGGGAAATCTGGAAGCGAGAAGAGGCAAAGCGTCAGGGATTGTTGAACAAACCTGTAGTAATCCCGGAACCACTGGTTAAAGATCCTGGTAATGGGGGGGGAAACCCGGTTCGTCCCCCAACTCCCACAGGACCGATTCCATTTAACTATTCCTTCGTGGATAGCCCGGCGAGCGTACTTGCCAATGACCTTGAAACCTACACTAAACGAGAAGGCATTAAAAAACTCGATCGGATCACAATAAAATCTGAGAACGACACCTCAGTCCTCTACGCTATCAGAAATCTGATCACCCGGGTAGGGCCTGTTGACTGCCAGGTTCACCTGGCGATTACAGCACGACGGTTTACTTATCCTAAATTCGACATTACTGTTGAATTTACCAAGGAAAATATCAGGGAAACTTCTGCAAAGGCTATCCTGGAAACAATCCCCAGATTGCAGGGCCCCGATCTGTTCACAAGTACACTGACATTGGATAAGGAAGGCACCCCGGTAGATACAATCTCGCAGTTATTGCGCGAATTGCCAAAGACAAATGCCGATGCATTATTCAAACTTGAGATCGCCGGAATCAAGGAGCACGTGTAATGCCGTTCAAATATGTGCTCAAATGGCACCGCGGTGACGATGAACGGGTGACGGTTGAGGCCTGGAACAGATACCCAGGACAAAACGGGGGTAAGAGCAAGGCAGCATTTGTGATCGGCCAGGTTACGGGGAGCAGGGCACTGCTAATTCGGGATCAGGTGGAAAAGGCAGTGGATACTTACGGGGCGAGAAAATTTAGCAACACCTTACGGGTGGAGTTTCCTCTCGATGATACAAAGGCAATTGCAGAGGCATATCGTATTGGACTTGCTGCAGCCGTACTGGCGCATGCTATCGGCAATGGTTCGGTGCAGAAAGCAAGCGACTATCTTCTCAACATAACTGATGAAGAAGTGTGGTTTTGGACGAGCAAACTCCTTGATGACAGTGTTGGTGTATCGAAAGTCATCTCCGCACTGTGCATTATCAGCGGCACCTGGGAGAACATGCAACCAAGGGGGCAAATCTGTATCCACTTAGTGCAAAAAGATTGGTTGCAACTTAAAATCGACTCTTAATACAATTTTTTGCCGCAACGCTTCGGAAAGATATCATTGCTGGGCCTGACTCTCTGACCGCGATATATTTGAGAAACTGAGGGAACGTATCGGTGTGGTCGCCCGGATGTGCCTTTCCCCTCACGAGACCGCATCCTCCGGGAGTTCCTCCGGCTCCGGCAGCGGGGGGAGATCGGTCTCCACCGACCAGCCGGGGTGCAGCAGCGCCTCGATATAGGCACATCGAGCGATCCAGTAAAGGTCGCGCTCATCCTTCATCCGGTCGAGCAGAAACGACCACGGGCCGGGCGCGACCCGGTCCAGCAACGCCCGGTACATCCCGCCGGGGTCGCCGCGAACCTCGTAGTCGATCCTGTCGGGAGCGTGGGGGTCGTCGCCCTCGCCCCGGACGACGATCGCGGCTCCCTCTCGTGCGAGAGTTATCGTCCAGTGCGCCATAGGTGACTATGGCGCTGACGGACCCATAAGCATATGCAAATCCGGCCGAACCGGTCGATGTGAATACAAACCGTGCCGGAGCATTACAACGTCTTAATAAGATAGCGCAGGCCGGCCTAACATCGGATCGAGAGGCCCTCGCGTAATGTGCCCAAATGTTCGGAGCTTGCGATCAAATGTTCGAAGCTCTCTGTCAAATGTTCGAAGCTCCCCCAGCAAATGTTCGGAGCTCGGCTTCGAACAGATCCCAAGATCTCCGAACATCCACCTTCCATCGAGTGGCAGCCAGGACGGTAGGAGAACGTGCTCCGGCCCGACCCCTCGCTCATCAAAAGCCCTTTCTCGACCGGGCCGCCAGGAGCCACGGTGATGTCGTGCGGATGCTCTTTCGTCGCGTCTTTGACCTGCTGTGGTTAATGCATCCCCGGAAGAAGGTGACGACCCGCTCCTACGTGAGACGCTCACGCTCGCCGAAGGTGCTCACAACGCGTCTCCTCCGGGACCTTTCGCGAGCGCAGCCCGGCCTTGCCCGGTGAGGCGGTACTTCTGGTGCCGGCTTTGCGGTTTTTCAGGGATGGTGTACTCGATCATCCGATCTGCCAGGAGTTTGCGGACGACCTTGTTGAGCTGACCCGAGATCTCTTTCTGTCCGAGCCCCCGCGAGAGTTCCGCTTTGGACTTCGGCTCGTCCTCGAGAAGCCGGAGGACTCTCGTCTCCAGCGACTCTGGCTGTGACTCTGGCTGTGACTCTGGCTGCGGAGCCAGACTGGGGGCCAGAGTCCGGCGGATGATCGTCTGGAACCCATCACTGACGGCAAACTCCGGCTCCGGCAGCCCGGCCTCGGTGCAGCGCCTGATCATGTCCCGCGTCCCCGTACCCATCCGCTCGATGTAGCCGGTGAGATACATAGGTTCGGCGAGGAGCGGGTTGCCCGGCACCGAGCCGTGGGCCTGGCGGAGTTTCTCGAGCGTCAGGGACGGCGGGAGCGTGCCCGGGTTCCAGACCTCCAGGCGGTCGGCAAAGAGCATCACCTGGACGCTGCCGTTGCTCGTGTAGTCGCGGTGGGCGACCGCGTTGACGATCGCCTCCGCCACCACCTCCTTCGGGATCTCGTAGCGCACCGGGGCCTGCGGGCCGGCCTCGCGGGTCCCGACCGAGAGGGCGATCTTGCCGAGGACGAAGTCCACCGCCGCGTCCACGAGATCGAAGACCGTGCCCTTGTAGACCTGGTAGGACGGGATCGGTTTGGCCACCTCGGTGCCGTGGAAGTGGGCGCACTTGATCTCGGAGGAGATCAGAAACCGTTGCGGCTGTTTGCCGAAGAGGAGGACCGCGGCGTTCGTCACCCGCCCGTCGTCGAGCAGGTTCAAGTGCTCCAGCAGGTCAGCGGGAGAGGCACCGGGGGCGAGGGGGAACCGGCGGGTCGCTCTGGCCGTACGGAGGAACCACGCCATACGTTCAGGATCCAGGTGTTCGAGTGTCGCCTTCGTGCACGGGGCCGCGTCGAAGGGGCCGGAGCGGATGAGCTGCTTCTCCTCCAGGTACTCGACCAGCGCCGCATACAGCCCGGCGACCAGTTCCGAGGGGGTGTTGAACCGCTTCCGGATCAGCCCTCCCTCCGCCCGGCGAACAAGCGCACGCATCTTCGGGTGGCGGGCGGTGTCATCCGTGCCCCTGACGTAGATGAGCCGGTACTTCCTTTCAGCGGTGGCGAGGTCGAACTCTCGCTCGGTCGGCGAGAGACCTTCGGCGTTCTCGGAGCCGTAGTCGTTCCCGAAGAGCCCGACATAGATGTCGCAGCGCCGGACCTCGTCGAGGTACAGGTCGTCGGTGCGGCGGTCGGCGGCAGGGACGTCCTCGAAGAGGAAGACCTCGAAGAACCGCCGCATCAGTGCGTCGCCCCGCAGGTAATCGCGGAGAGCCGCCCGCTCGTCGGCGAACTCCTTCTGCACGCTGCTGATGAAGATGCGGACGGGGGTCATGCCGCAACTCTTATGAAGTTCATCGCAGGTGCTCCCAAACGGGTCCAGGCGCCCATCGTTCCGACTGCCATGTCTCCCCTCTACATACCTCTGATTTCGTTCTGAGTATTCTACCGGGAATAGAGAAGAATCTAACGTAGTTTATGCCGGCAGGGTTGTTTGCTGCTATCGGAATGAGATTCAATCCGAACTGCATTGACGTTAACGGTTTGCACCGTGCAGCGTCGGGTGATGGTGGCAATGAGATGGCGTTCTGCTCTAACGAACTATTGAGCGGGTAACCGTTCTGCATCCTTCAGTTCTACGGTGCGAACCGCCCCGTATCTTCCCTCTCTCGCGTGTTCATCAGGCCCAGTGCTGCCGTGACCCAGTAAAACCCGAAGAGGGTCATCATGTAGGTGTTCTCCTGCACCGATGCATACACCACCCACAGCAGGTTCCCCACAATCCAGGCCCCGAACCCTATCTGCCTGATGCCCTGCGACCGCGAAGCCACCAGCGCCGCTCCGGCCGTGCCGAGCACCACGGCCGGACCCTGCAGGGGATCGACAAAAATCACCGTATCCCCTCCCTCGCGTTCCCCTCTCGCACCAGCCGTGCGTAACACCCCTCGCAGACCTTCGCCTGCGCCTCGCTGGAGCGGTAGACCGCCTTCCCCATCCCGCATACGTCGCACCGGCCAATCTCGACCCTCACACGGGCAAACGATCTCGGGTCAAGCACCCCGGAGAGTGGCCGGACGTCGTTTGCAGCATTTGCACCCGTGCTGCAAAGGGGTGCGCAAATAGGAGCGCAAACATTTTTGGCGTTCAAAGTCTTCGATACATGGTAGTTTTTACGATTCGTCGTTAAATCAGCACGTTCGATCTTTTCATTTGCAGCAGGTCTGGAAACACACGGCATCTTCCGTCCATGCACAGGATCAAGATGCTCTTCCCGTGGAACCGGATCCGGTGAACTGTGCGATCCGGATTTTGCTGCAAACGACCTCCGGTCACGGCGATCGGTTCCGGGCAAAATCTCTCCGTTCATCAAATCCGCCTCGTCCCGTTGAGAATCCCCCTCCGCGATCTCTTTGCAACTATGTTTGCGCTCCCCTTTGCAGCAGGGTTGTCGATGTTGCAAACCGTCACCAGAAGGTGGTGGGGAGTCCTCCTCCCCCTCGCCCTCATCCTCCAACCAGACCGCAAGCTGCGCTGTCCACTCCCGGTAGCGCTCGGCGTCAAACTGGAAGTGGGACTCGTGCCGGCGGACGGTCGTCCCGGTGCTCTCGTCGATGACCGTCGCGTCCACCACAGCGAGCGCCGGGCACTTCTCCAGCAGCCCGCAGTAGACCGTTCCCCTCGTGGTGTAGCCCTGCAGGATCCGCCGGACCTGGTGGTAGGAGAGCCCGGTCGCCTGCTGCAGCATCCGGACCGTGAACGTCTCCCACCCCATCCGGGCAATCGTGGCGAGCGCCGCCGCTTCGTTCCGGGTCATCTTCGAGTCCTGCCCGCCGCCCTCCTGGTTGATCGCGGCGTAGAGCCGGGCAGCCGCGTCGAAGTCCTGCCGGGCCGCCTCGATGCGGATCTCGTCGCCCGTCTCCTTCCCCTCCCGCTGCAGGAACCGCAACGCCGCATGACACTTGATCAGGTCAAAGAGCATCGCGGGGTTCCGGCGGTTCGCGACGTTCGAGAACTGGATCCTGCGGGCGAAGGGGATCCGGACGAAGATCCGCTGCTGCTTCAGGACCGACCAGAGCGCCCGGCAGGTGAGAACGTCCGGGTCGTCGCCTCTCCGACAGGCGCCGGCCTCCGTCTCCTTGAGGTGCTCGAGCACACGCCGGTCCTGCTCGGCCGAGTCATCGATCCAGACCGTCAGCATCCGGTTCATCACCTGGTCGTCGCCGGGGTTCTCGACCTTCGCGAGCCACCAGACACACCGTTCAGGGATCGAGCAGACCCGGAGCTGCCGGTCGGCCGTGACGGTCCGGTGCTCGATCGGTTCGTGGAAGGATGAGGTAGCTGACTTCAGGACCTCCTGCAGGTCGTCCGAGAGGGAGGTGTCGTCGAAGAGGATCACCGTCCCCGGCCGGAGGTCGTCGGCGTAGTAGAGCGCCTTGTTCGAGACGGTGCCGGTCATCCTGTGGGACTCCGGGATGAGGTTGAGCATCGTCATGCAGGCGTGGCTCTTCCCCTTGCCGGAGTTGCCGGAGATCGAGACGTGCAGCCCCTTCGTGTTCGCGACCGACTGCGAGGCGACGGACATGACCAGGCACTCTGCAACGGTCCGGTCGCCGACGTGGCTCTTGTTGAAGGTGTCGAGGAGGAAGGCGAGCGGGTCACCGTTCTTGAGGATCTCGATGGCACGCGTCTGGTGCTCATCCTCGATGAGAACGGGAGGTGGGAGTGGTATCTCCTCGACCTTCTTCGCCGGGGTCCGGGTCCGCTTCGGCTCGTACTGCTCCCTGAGCTCCGGCCAGCGCTGGGCACCGCCGCCGCAACTTGCGTGGTGGCAGCCGGCGAAGATGGCGCCGTTCGCAAACTGGATCGCGAACGCACCGTCTTTGTGGGCTGAAGAGAACGGGCACTCGTCGAGGACGTAGAGGGTCCCGCCCTGGTAGGGCCTCGTCGACCGCACGGCGATGCCGTGGTCGAGGAGCCAGGAGGCGAGGTCGATGCCGGGGCCGTTGCCGTTTGGTTTCTTCGACCGCGATGGCTCTTCGCGGGGGAGGAGCGCTGCGAGGTGCTGCAGATACTCCCGGGGGACCATGCGGACATCGTCCGGCACGGCGAGGAGCCTCGCCCGCCGGTGCGGCCGCTCCGGGGTGTTGTCGCCCTTCCGCGAGAGGGTGCCATAGAGTTTCCAGATCCGGGCGGCGTTGTGGTTCGCGGTATCGACGGTGACGGCCTCGTTGGAGAAGAGGGCGTCGAGGGTCGCGAGTGCTCCCTTCACGAGCGCGGTGGCCGCCTCGTCGTTTCCGAGGTCCACCCGGTAGAGGAGGTGCGCCCCGTTCCCGGAGTCAGCCCGGACGGGCGCGGGAAAGCCCTGCTCGGCGAGGTATGCCGCGATCCGTTCCGCAGCGGCGAGCGCCGCGTCGTGCTCGGCGTCCGTCGACGAGACGCCGCTCGGCCGGACCGGGTCGATGTCGACCGGGAACCAGCGCCGGCGAAGGATGTCGGCATCGGCGGTGGTGGCGTCCTTGCGGGAGAGCCGCATCTTGATCCGGTTCGCCCGCCGGGCGAGGAGGGCCGGGTTCACCGTGTTCAGGGTGACGTAGATCCCGGCGACCGAGGGGTCGGCGTCGAGTGCCTCGACGGCCCGGGCGAGGCTCTCGAAGTCGTCGAAGTAGCCGGAGTGGGTGACGCCGTCGGCGAGCGCCCGGACCTCGACCACGCTGCCAGAGGCAGCGAGGGCGTTCACCGCGCTTCTGATCTCGTCACTCGCACCTCTGGTGCTCGAGCTCCGGCCCAGTGGCCCGTCGCTCATCCCGTCACCCCCGGCACGAGGGGAAAGAGGGGAGCGGAGATGGCCTCCCCGCGGGCGACCCGCTGGAAGCTGATGAGCGGGATGATGTAGGAGCCGACGCGGGTATGGAGCATCACTGCCTTGCCCGAAGCGTTCATCGCCGCGTGCCCCTCGATGGAGATCTCACTGACCAGGATGCCACCGGGGGTCGTCCGCGAGCGGTCCTCGCAGATCGGGATCACCCTGCCGTAGAAGAGCAGGTTCTTGAGGTCCTCAGGCTCGATCCGGTACTTCTCGGCGTCGACGGAGATGTGGAGCGCCCCGCCGGTGCTGTGGGAGAGGGTGCCGGGCTCAGTCATGGCCGGCCGCCCCCGGTAATGGTCGTGACCGTGTAGAAGTGGCAGCCGGTCCGGACGATGTGAATCTCCCGGATCGCCTTGCCGTGCCTGCCGACCTCGGTTGCCACCACCTGCGAGATGAGGTAGAGCGGGACCGGGTTCGGTGTGCATCCTTCCCGACTCATAACGGGCACGCTCCCGGGGTGGGCATCCTTATATCGTTGCAGTGCCGAGTACCATTGGCGGCCCGGTGCACCCTGGTGCTGTGAACATTTGGTTGTGCCTGGCTGCCGCCGCAGATCGCTTCGTGTTCTCTTCTCGATTCTACCAGGGTCCAGATGCCCTCGCGGATCATCAGTCTCCCGATGCCCCGGTACAGCGGATACCGCTTCTCAAAGGCGTCGACATCGTCCTGGGTTACGAGTCGTGGTTGTCGTTTCATGCGTAACCTCTCTGCTGCAGTTCGCGGCGCACCGGCGCTCTTCGAGGAAAGCGCTCTCTCGTGCACCGCTTGATTCAGCGTGAGAGTACGCGGCTTAAAAACGTGTTGTGCGTAGGGTGATGGTGAAAAGAGGCTCTATTTAACCGTGACTTTATCGGAAAGCGGGAAATTAGCCGGAAAAGGGGTGGATCCGGCATTCCCCGATCCTAAGGGGCATTATGCCGCGCTGGTTTTCCCGATCCTTTCGCAGGCGGCGAGCACCTGGTCGGGGGCGAAGCGGAGCAGGATCTCCCGGGTCCGTCCCCGGTCGGTGCGGAGCGGCAGGTCGACGAGACCCGCTTCCTCAAGCCGTTTCAACCGTGTCCGGTAGGTCGTCGCTCCGGTCGAGGTGTACTCCTGCGTCGCCTCGAAGACCGCTCCCGACGTCATGGTCGCATCGGTCTTCTGCGCCATCTCAGCGATCCGGTAGAGCAGGGCACGCTCGCCCTCGTTCAGGTCCGCGGCCCGCTTCTGCAGGGTGGGCGTGATGATCGACCGGGAGGCGTCCATCACATCCTTCCGGGTGACGGTCCGGCGCCCGGCTCCCTCTGCGTTCTCGGCCGCCATCCGGACGAGGTCAATCCCGACCCGGATATCCTGCTCCTTTGCGGTGAGGTCCGCGATGAGGTTCGCGCTCGCCTTCGGCACCACGTTCGGGTACAGCCCCTGCCGGATCCGGTCGCCGAGGATCTCCTGGATCTCCGACTTTGCGTACGGCGAGAAGAAGACCTCGGTCGGGTGGAAGACCGACCGGACACGCTCGTCGACCGCGGTGTAGAGGTTCAGGCGGAGGTCGCTGGAGATGGCGAAGACGCCGGGCTTCCTGACATCCCACGCCTCGTAGAGGCGAAGGATCCGGTAGAGGAGGTCGTTGAGCTGCCGGGCCTCGTGCAGGTAGTTGGCATCATCCAGGCAGACGAGGAGCGCGGCCTCCCGCTCCCCGAGACGCTTGGCCGCCACCCGCACGACCTCGTCGAGGTGCTTGCCGGTCGCCGGGGGCGGGTAGCCGACGACCGCCTCAAAGATGCACGCGAAGACGGCGAACGGCGTCCGGTGCTGTTTGCAGTTGATGTAGACCGGGGCGATCTGTTGTGTCGTCTCCTCGATCTCGGCAAAAAGCCGGCGGACGGTGGTGGTCTTCCCCGTCCCCGGCGGGCCGCGGAGGATCGCGCTCCTCGGACTGCCACTCCGGAGGGCCGGCCGGGCGAGGAGGGCGAGTTCACGGATCTGGGCGTCGCGGTGGTGGAGCTCGTCGGGCATGTAGGTGAACTCGAAGACCTCGCGGTCCCGGAAGACCGTCTGGTCGTAGCGAAGGGTTTCTCTCTGCCTCATAGGTAAGCGATCAGGAAACGGGGGCATAAGAACCCATGCCGCGGGCGGGGTGAAAGTGAAAGCGGGAACCTCAAGGTGCGTTGTCGAAGGTGTAATGTGAGAATATCAAACGGTTATGATAAACATCCCGGCTTATTTGTCAGATTTTCTATATCTTCTACATCCTCAAAGTCGTAGTTTTCTCTGGAAGTATTTCTCAGCCAAGGATAATCTCTGCGTCTTCTAACAACTGCAGTGAACCGGATTTGATCCCCTTGTTTCACAGGGAAAACATCTTTAATAGTACCAGGAATCGATCCGTAAGGTGTGATTCGGTTCCCGTGGGCATCACTTATATCTTTCAATAGGATACTTGGTCCAAGATCTATGTCTACCTCATACGCAATGTAGGTCCCACTAATGAACGTTCTTTGTCCTTCGGTAAAGTTTCTAGAGGACGTTCTTTGTCCTTCAGTAATGATTCTAGAGGACGCTCTTTGTCCTTTAGTTAGGATGACCAGATTCTGGATATCCTTAAGTCCGTAGTCTGAACTTTCTTCACCTTCTTTATTTTGCCGATAATCCCTACTATATTTATACACCAATGCAGTAAACCGGATTATATCTCCTTCATCCAAATCAGCCATCTTCTTGATAGATGGATTATCATGGATCCAAACATGATCCGCAATTAGTTCTTCAGTTCCATACTTTACATCCTGCAATAGAATCCTTCCATTGGGTCCAGTTTCCAGGCATCTCTCATAGACGGCAAAAGTAGCTTTAAAGGGCATTCTATTACCCTCATTGCATGCTAAAGCGATCCTCATATCAAACCTCTTCGGAGTGCAGGAAGTCTGCCATTTAACACTTGAGATCTATATCGTTAATGAGAAAATCCATTTATATAATACTTCATATTTCGGTTCCATCCGTGAATCAATCGCCTTCACATATTCCTTCCACAGAGTTCTTGCCACTCCTTTTACTGTCAGGCAAGAACGCCTCTTGGTTGTACCTAAAAATGAGGAGATGGTGAGGGTTGTCCCTAGGGATAGGGAGTGAGCATCAGAGTTCCCCCTTCCGCTTCTTCTCCTCGATCAGCTCGTTCAGCAGTTTCCGCACGAGCTCCGGGTTCTCCAGCACGTCCTTGCCCATCGCCTCTTGCGTGCCCTCCCCGTCGTCGGTGAACGACCGGCCACAGGTGGAGCAGTAGTTCGCACGCGGGGCGTTGATGGTCTTGCAGCCGGGGCACTGCACCGGTTCGAGGTGCCGCTCCTCCGTTTCTTCCTGCTGGATGATGCCGTACTGGCCGAGGACCTCCTTATCGATGTCCTGACCGGTGAGGTGGGCGTAGGTGGCGAACATATCGGTGTTGAGGTTCCCCCACATCATCAGCTTGATGACCGACTCCTTCATCCCCTGGTTGATGAGGTGTGTGATCCGCGAGTGCCGGAAGATGTGCGGGGTGATCTTCTTGGTGATGCCGGCTCGTTTTGCGATCTTGGGGAGGTGCCCGTAGATGGTGGCATGCTGGAGCGGCCGCTTCTGGTGCGTGATGAAGACCAGGGCGTCGCCGGCGGGTTCAAAGGGATAGTCGTTCTTCCAGGCCGCGAGGTACGGCGTGGCCATAACCAGCCGGACGTAGCGCTGAGTATGGCACTTGGTATCCTCGACGGAGATCACCGTGCCGTAGGTGTCGAACTGCACGCGACGCCAGGTGAGCCGGCCGAGTTCTCCGATGCGGCACCCGGATTCGTAGAGGAGTGCGATGATCGCCCGGTCGCGGGAGGACTGGCAGGCCCGCAGAAGCGCTCCGACCTCTTCCTGCGAGAGCATCTGGTCGGGGAGTTTTGTGCAGCGATCCATCCGCGGCGGTTTGATCTTCCGGATCTTGGCCTGCGATAGGTCCGAGTAGTCGTTCTCGATCATCCAGAGGTAGAACCGCTTGAGGAACATGATGTAGTCGTGCAGGGTGTTCTGCTTGAACGGCCTGCCACGTTGATTCTTAGCCTCTTTTATGGTGGCTATGGCGGAGAAGATATCGCCGAGGGTCGCTTCCCGATAGGGACAGATGTAGCGGCGCCAGTTGATCAGGTGCGACGTGATCTTGTTTACCCGGACGGTTGTGATCCCTTGCGACGCCTGGAGTTCCGTCACGAACTCAGTGATGAGATCGGCATCGTCGCGGGTGAGGAGGCCCTTGGCCACTGCTTTTCGGACGGCTGTGGTGGCGTAGGTTTTATCGACAGGATGAAACTCTCTGTCGATTTGGGTTGGTGCTGTGAACGCTCCCATGCAAGGGAGGTCGGAATGGAGGTATAAAAGCGTTTGCTGACAGATCTGAACCTGAATAATAGATGCTGCGGGTGGGATCCGAACCCACGATCTCCAGATGTCCCAGGTCTGGACGCACCGTTTCTTCACAAAACCCTATGAGTCTGGCGCCCTAACCAGCTAGGCCACCGCAGCACA
>Ga0208693_1000780_pt1 | contig 24582 bp, 23 predicted proteins | sample AD_UKC071_MetaG_FD_184438 | JGI IMG/M metagenome (GOLD analysis project Ga0208693, IMG submission 184438) | Active sludge microbial communities of municipal wastewater-treating anaerobic digesters from USA - AD_UKC071_MetaG (SPAdes) (version 2) | ecosystem: Engineered > Bioreactor > Anaerobic >... | reverse complement strand
CGTTTGCACTCTCCCCCTGCGAGTGCCAATAATGGCGTTAGCACTCTCCCTCTGAGAGTGATAACTCACGGCCACTCTGGTGAGGTTCGGCCCGCTGGCGCGGCAAGGAGCGCCGGTATGCCGCTCCGTCCGTCGCGGGCACCTCGTGGCCATCCCTTCGTTTCGCGTGGGAGGAACCACCCGAATGGCCAAGATCATCGCGTTCGACGAGGAGGCCCGCCGCGGTCTCGAGCGAGGAATGAACACCCTCGCCGACGCCGTCAAGGTGACCCTCGGTCCCAAGGGCCGCAATGTCGTCCTCGAGAAGAAGTGGGGCGCCCCCACGATCACCAACGATGGTGTGTCCATCGCCAAGGAGATCGAGCTGGAGGACCCCTTCGAGAAGATCGGCGCCGAGCTCGTCAAGGAGGTCGCCAAGAAGACTGACGACGTCGCTGGCGACGGCACGACGACGGCGACCGTCATCGCCCAGGCCATGGTCCGCGAGGGCCTGCGCAACGTGGCGGCCGGCGCCAACCCGATGGCCCTCAAGCGGGGCATCGAGAAGGCTGTCGACGCCGTTGTCAAGCAGCTGCTCGACTCGGCGATCGACGTCGAGACCAAGGAGCAGATCGCGTCGACCGCCGCCATCTCCGCCGCTGACCAGCAGATCGGTGACCTCATCGCTGAGGCCATGGACAAGGTCGGCAAGGAAGGCGTCATCACCGTCGAGGACTCCAACACCATGGGCCTCGAGCTGGAGCTCACCGAGGGCATGCGGTTCGACAAGGGCTACCTGTCGCACTACTTCGTCACCGACACCGAGCGGATGGAGGCAGTCCTCGAGGACGCTTACGTCCTGGTCGTCAACTCCAAGATCTCGTCGGTCAAGGACCTGCTCCCGATCCTGGAGAAGGTCATGCAGTCGGGCAAGCCGCTGCTCATCATCGCCGAGGACATCGACGGCGAAGCACTGGCGACCCTGGTCGTCAACAAGATCCGTGGCACCTTCAAGTCGGTTGCCGTCAAGGCCCCCGGCTTCGGTGACCGTCGCAAGGCCATGCTCGGCGACATTGCCATCCTCACCGGTGGCCAGGTCATCTCCGAGGAGGTCGGCCTCAAGCTCGACTCCGCCGACCTCGACCTGCTGGGTCGGGCTCGCAAGGTCGTCGTGACCAAGGACGAGACGACGATCGTCGAGGCGTCCGAGGACCGGTCGGCCATCGAGGGTCGGATCGCCCAGATCAAGGCCGAGATCGAGAAGTCGGACTCGGACTACGACCGGGAGAAGCTGCAGGAGCGCCTGGCCAAGCTCGCGGGCGGTGTGGCGGTCATCAAGGCCGGCGCGGCGACCGAGGTCGAGCTCAAGGAGCGCAAGCACCGCATCGAGGACGCCGTTCGCAACGCGAAGGCTGCCGTCGAGGAGGGCATCGTCGCCGGCGGTGGCGTCGCCCTCATCCAGGCGGTCAAGGTCGCGTTCGAGGGCCTGTCGCTCGAGGGTGACGAGGCCACCGGCGCGAACATCGTCCGCGTTGCGGCCGAGGCTCCGCTCAAGCAGATCGCCGTCAACGCCGGCCTCGAGGGTGGGGTCGTCGTCGAGAAGGTCCGCAACCTCGCCAGCCCGCGCGAGGGCCTCAATGCCGCCACCGGCGTCTACGAGGACCTCATCTCGGCCGGCATCATCGACCCGGTCAAGGTGACCCGGTCGGCGCTGCAGAACGCCGCGTCCATCGCCGCGCTCTTCCTCACCACTGAGGCGGTTGTCGCCGACAAGCCGGAGAAGTCTGCGCCGGCGATGCCGGGCGGCGACGGCGGCATGGGTGGGATGGACTTCTGACTGGGGTCCCCGCTTGCGGGGAAGCCGCGCAGCGAAGCAAGTGGCGAGGAAGAAGTCATGTTGAACATGGATTTCTGAGGCGCAAGTGAGGCGCACGTCACAACGGAATGACCGGGTGACGAAGCCGAACTGAACAGTGTGCAGGTGTGGGGCGGTCCGGGTTGCCGGGCCGCCCCACACGCGTATGGTCGATCACATGCAGGGACGGTTGGTCTGGTTGTTCCCGCCGTGGTGGCGTCGCCGACACGGGGCGGCATACCGGGCGCTGCTCGAGCAGACGCCGATAAGCCCGGACTCCGTCCTCGGAGTCGTGGGCGCGGCCGCCCGCGCGTGGGGGGATCCGCGCCACAGCCGCCTCACCTTCCCCACGGCCGCCGTCCTGATGACCGCGTCGCTGGTCCTGTCGTTCGCCTTCTTCGGTGGGTGGAGTGTCATCTCGCGGCAGGGATCGTTCGACGTCGAATGGCGGGTGGTCCAGGCCGCCGCCGCCGGGTATGCCGCCCTCGGCCTGTTCCTCTCCCGTCGCGGTCATCGCGTGGTTGGTTCAGTGACCACAGGGATGGCCGTGCTGGCGTTCCTGTGCCAGATGTCCCTCGTTGTGCCGGGGTGGAGCACGACCGATGTGCCGATCCGGGCGGCGGCGATGTGGTTCATGTCGCTGGCGTGCTGGTCGGCGTGGTGGACGGCATACGGAGTGCACGACCCGCGCCGGCGCCCGCAAGCGGCGGGCTGACATGCCCCGCGCGTGGAGCGAGTTGGCGCCGCTGCCAGCCTCCGACGGTGACTGGCTGCTGCCCTACCTTCGGGGCTTCGGCACCGTCGGCGGGGTGGTCGGCTCACAGTGGCCCCGGTATGCCGCCCTGCCGCCCACCGAGGGCCAGGGCACTGACGGCTCGTTGGACCCGACGTTGGCGGCAGCCGTCCGCGAGGTGCTGGCACGGCATACCGACGGGCCGGGGGAGTTTGTCGCAGCCCTGTGGGAGGGCTGGGGCGGCCTCACGCGCGGCGTCTCCGCGGTCAGGCTGGGGCCTGGTCACGGCTGCGCCGGCACGACCCAGCAGACCCAGATCGGACCTGCGCTTCCGATCGAGGTGGTCAACGCACCTCGGTTCGCCCCTCCGAACCGGGCCTACCTGCTCTGTGCGGCGTCCCTCGAGGACCTCGGCCCGATACCGGTCGTGTCCGACAGCAACTGGTGGACCGGTCAGCAGTCACCGAGTCTGTTCTGGCCGCGCTCGCGGCAGTGGTGTCTCGGCGTCGAGATCGATGTCGTCGTCACCCTGGTCGGGGGCAGCGACGCGCTGATCGACGAGCTGCTGGCCCTGCCCGGGGCGGTCGAGGTCGACTCGGTGGAGCGGCTGCGGCGCGAGTGGTTTGGCGAGGGGTTCCCGCTCGCGCAGGAGTACTAGCTCGCAGGACTACTAGCTCGCGCAGGACTACTCACCGACCCGGCGCGCCGTCGTCAGCGGCTGTCGCGGGCGTGGAGCTCTTCGGGCGTGGGGTACCGATCGGCATACTCCTGGCCGGTCACCTCGCGGATCGTGGCCATGAGCGCCTCGGTCGCCTCGCGCCACGCCTGCGGGTCGTCCTCGCGTCCGGCCCAAGGCGACAGGTCGAACGGCGGCAGGTAGGTGACGTGGATCCGCCGGCTGCCGTTGCGGCCCCAGGTCCACCACGGACCACTGCCGCGCGCACCGATGACCGCGACCGGGATGACGGGCACGCCGAGGGGCAGGGCCACCCGCATCCCACCGGTGCGTCCGCGATACATCCGGCCGTCGGGCGAACGCGTCCCCTCCGGAAAGATCCCCCAGACGCCGCCATCGAGCAGGATCTCCCGCGCCGCATCGAGCGCCGGCTGCGCGGACGACGCCGACGCCGGGTCGATGGGCACCTGGCCGATGGCCCGCAGGAACCACCCGAGCAGTCGGCCCTTGGCGCCCTGGCCGCGGTAGTACTTGCTCTTGGCGACGAACGTCACCCGGCGGTTGACGGCGAACGGCACGATGGCCGTCTCGATGACCGACGTGTGGTTGGCGGCCAGCACGAACGGCCCCGAGCGCGGCAAGTGCTCACGCCCGCGCCAACGCGGGGCGTAACCGAACACCAGCGCCGGCGCGACGACAGCGAACTTCAGGAGCCAGTACCACACGAGCGGCGATGTTAGCCGAGCCCGCCTGAGCTCCCACGCGATCGACGCGCCCGCAGCGGAGGTGTCAGTGGACGAACAGCCCGCGGACCGAATCCTCGGTCTGCTGGTAGCTCGTGCCGGCCCGCGCGGTCAGCTGGCCGATGGTGACGAGGTCTTCGCGCAGCCGGGTCTGCAGACCCCGCCACTCGCTGAGCACCCCCTGCCACTCGGTCGCGGCGGTGCCGGTCCAGCTGCTCGAGAGGGCGGACAGGCGGCCGGTCATCTCCGCAACCGACGACTCGATGTCGCCGGCGATCCGGCCGATGTCGGCCGAGGCGGTGTGGATCCGGTCGGTGTCGACGGTGAATGCCATGGCTGCTCCTTGATCGCGTGCCGCGCGCCCCCGACGGTGCGTCGCGGATGGGACCCGGACCGATGTCCGGCTTCCCTCGACGGTAGGCCGATCGCGCCGACTGCTGCAGAAGTTATCCACAGGGTGCGGGCCGCTAGCGTGTGAGCGACATGATCCTCATCGACATCCCCATTTGGGCGGCCCACGGCACGGTGTTCGCGCACCTGGTCAGCGACACCTCGTTCGAGGAGTTGCACGAGTTCGCGGCGCGCGTCGGCATGCCCCGGGGGGCCTTCGACGGGGACCACTACGACGTTCCCGAGCGCCGGTATGCCGCGTGCCTGGCCGCCGGGGCCACTCGCGTCACGGGCGTCGAGCTTGTCAGGCGGGTCAATGCCAGTGGCCTTCGGTTGCGTAAACGTAAGGGCGAGAAGGGTATTCACCGTTGGCTCGGAACTCCAATCGGTGAGGGAGTGACGGCCGACATCGATCTGGTCGCCTCGTCGATGCTCACACCCGATGCCCTGACGGGCGCCGCAGCGACCATCGTCAGGGACCGCAACCAGAGCATTCTGGTGGTGCACTCGGTCCGGCGCGGGTCGTGGGACTGCCCGGGTGGCCGCCGCGAGCCAGGTGAAACGGTGACCGACTGCGCGGCAAGGGAATTGGCTGAGGAGACCGGCCTGCAGGTGCCGACCGACGGTTTCATCCCCTGCGGCTACGAGCGGATCACGGTGGCCGAGCCTGGGCATTGGGCTGCGAATCGTCCACTCGTGCAGGTGTTTCGGGCTGAGCAAAACATCGCCCGGCCGACTGTCGTGCCCGGTGACGACGTCGACGAGGCCCACTGGGTGTCGCATGACGAATTTCGGGACCGGTGTCGCGAACGCTTCTGGTGGCCGCTCGCCGCATTCGTGCTGGACCTCGGCCCCTGACCGGCTGCTCACTGACCAGCCACCGACCGGCCATCAGCACATCAGCACATCAGCCGCCGGCGAAGACGCGCTCCAACTCCCGCCAGTGCCGCGCCTCCGCGTCGGCGCGATGCGCGGGCAGGTCGGCCATCGTAAACCCGTGTGCTGCATCGGCATACAACTCTCCAACCAGGTCACAACCGGTCGCGCGAGCCGCCGCAGCAACGGTCTCTTGGGCCGCCGCCGACATCGACCCATCGTTGTCCGCGTAGCCGAAATACACCCGCGCGCGCACCCGATCGAGCAGGGTGTGGGGACTGTCCGGCGCGTCGGTGACCAGCCCGCCGGGATGGAACCCCGCGACCACCCCGACCTGCGCCGGCTGCTGGGCCGCGAGGGCGAGAGCCAGTCGCCCGCCCATGCAGTACCCCACGATCCGGGCTGGTTCGTCGCGCCTCACCACGTCGAGGGCGGCCAGGTGGTCGAGGTATGCCGGTCCGTCAACGGCCCACATCGCGGGCGATAGCGACGGGATGAGTTCGCCGAAGCGAGCCATCCGGTCGGCCCGGCGCTCGGCCGTGAGCAGTGTGGGATCGACAAGCGGTTGGCGACCCACGCGGTAGAACGTGTTGGGGGCGAGCACGGCATACCCCCAGGACGCGACCCGCGAGACCATGTCGGCGATCCGCGGCCGCAGCCCGACGGCGTCCATGATGAGCAGCACGCGCGGCCAGGGGCCGCCGCCACTCGGATGCGCGAGGTAGGCGTCGCAGGTCCCGCCCGGCATCGACAGGTCGAGGCTCTCGAAGGTCACAGGGTGCGTCATGAAGGTCAGGCTCCGTCGATGTCGGGGCCGTCGAGCCGCGCGATCTCCCTGTCGAGATTGTTGCGAGCCTGCGGTTCCCATTGCGCCGCAGCGAAATCCGTGAGGTAAAGACGAGGGCGCTGCACGAACCCTCGCAACACCTCGGCTCGGGCGGCCCGGTATGCCGCGTCGGGGACGGCGGCATACTCCTGCCGGACCTGCTCGCAGTAGTCGTCGAACCGGTCGGGGTCGGCGCTGAGGATCCAGAGGTCGGCGTCGAGGAACGCCCGGTCGAGAGGGGTCAGCGCGTCGCCGTCGTGGGTTGCGCTGAGGTGGACCAGTCGTTCGATGCGTGAGGTGTCGTCGGCGTCGGCGCCGAGGTCCCCGAGGGTGCTCACGGCTAGCCGGGCGCTGTCGGCCTCGTTGGTGCCGGCAGCGGCGAGCGGAAGGTAGACCGCGTCATGGAACCAGCCCGCCACCCTGCCGAGCAGTGCGTCGCGAGGGTCGAGATCGTCGCCGTCCTCAAGCTCCTCCAGAGCCCAGAAAAGCTCGACGAGATGCGTGGTGCGGTGGTAGTGGCGTTGTGGCTCGGCCCACCGTCGCAGCAGATCGGTGCCAGCGGCTTGGACGGCATCGTCGAGGGCGAACGGGATCAGGTCGGCGAGATCCTGTCGCCACCAACTGATGAGCGCGGGCATGGTTCAGTCTGTCATCGCACCTGGCGCCGCCGCCCGTTGGACGCGACCCGGTATGCCGCCGTGCCTCCGCCGTCTCAGAGCTCGGCAGGGGGATCGGCGGGGATGACAGGCGAAAGAGCAGCGGGCAGAGGCTCGGAGTGGATGACATGCAGACCCGACACGGCGCGGGTCAGCACGACATAGAGCCGGCGCAGACCGGTGCGCTCGTCGGGCTCGGCGTCGGCGATGGCGGTCGGCTCGACCACGACGACCCGGTCGAACTCCAGGCCCTTGGCGACCGTGGCCGGAACCAGGTCGATCTGATGCTCGATGTCGCCGTGGTCAACTCCGAGAGTGCCGTGCTCGATCCCGTTGCGGGACAACGCTTTCGACAACACACTGATCTGGGCGTCGGCGGCAATCACTCCTACCGACCCGGGCCGCTGCGTGGCGGCCCGCACGGCAGCAACCACCGAGGCCGCCAGCCCCCGAGCCTCGACCGACGCGATGACGAGATCACCTGGCTCATCGCGGACTGACTCGGGCACCCCGAGGCCGGGGGCCATGTGCGGGAGGAGGCGGGCGGCATACGCGATGACGGCGGCGGGGACCCGGAAGCCGCGGTCGAGCACCTCGACCAGCGCGTCGGGCTTGCCGAGGTGCGCCAGTGACTCCTCCCACGACGCGGTTGCCCACGGCGTCGTGCCCTGCGCGATGTCGCCGAGCACCGTCGCCGAGCCGGTCGAGCAGCGCCTCCCGACCGCGCGCAGGTGCATCGGGGAGAGGTCCTGGGCCTCGTCGAGGATGACGTGACCGAGGCTTGGGGTGCGGTCGACGAGGTCGGCCAACTCGTCAAGGAGGACGAGGTCGGCGGGGGACCACCGCGCGGCCGACCGGGTGCGAGGCGGGTTGGCCCACAACAGGATTCGCTGCTCTTCGACGCTCAAGAGCCCGTCGGCGTGGCGGCCGAGCAACTCGGTGTCGGTCCACAGGGCGTGGAGCACCCGCTTCGGGTCGACGGTGGGCCAGAGCGTCGCGGCATACTGCCGGACGGCGGCGCTGCGCGCGACGGAGTCCTGGACGACGTCGTCGGGGGAGTCGCCGGCGCGCTCCATGGCGAGCAGGACGAGGTGCGCCAACCGCTGCGGGAGCATCGCCCCCGCTGCGCCGTAGCGCACGCCGCGCTCACGCAGCTCATCGAGGACGTCCTGCACGAGGTATGCCGCGACCCGCCACTTGCGCGCCCCGCGCGGGACGACGAGCGCCTCCGAAGCGGTGCCCACGTGATCCCACACCGCCCGCCGCAACAGCTCAGCCATCCGCGGATCGCCTTTGAGCACAGCGGTTTCCGTGCGATCCAGCCCTCGTGCCGGAGCCTTGCCGACGAGGTCCGCCGCCGTCGTGTGCAGCACCTCGACCTCGCCGAGTGCCGGCAGGACTGACCCGATGTGGTCGAGGAAGGCGCGGTTGGGCCCGACCACGAGCACGCCCGCGCGGGAGAGTCGGTCGCGGTGCGCATAGAGCAGCCACGCTGCCCGGTGCAGACCCACTGCGGTCTTGCCGGTCCCCGGGGCGCCCTGGACACAGACGGTCGTGCCCAGGTCGGACCGGACGATCTCGTCCTGCTCAGGCTGGATCGTCGCGACGATGTCGCGCATGGGGCCGACGCGGGGTCGCTCGATCTCCTGCTGGAGGATCGCGCTGCGACCGGCGGTCTCGCTCGGGTCGGCCAAGTGCTCATCCTCGTATGCCGTGAGCCTCCCCTTGTCGACCCCGAACCGGCGCCGGAGCCGCACCCCCATCGGGCTGACGCGCGAGGCCCGATAGAAGGCCGTCGAAAGCTCGGCCCGCCAGTCGATGACGACCGGGTCGCCCTGATCGTCGTTGATGTGTCGACGCCCGACATACCAACGCTCGGATCCGTGCTCGGCGTGGTCGAGGTCGAGTCGACCGAAGAAGAGCGTGGACGTGGGGTCGTCGGCGAGGGACTGAACCCGGCGGTGGAGGGTGAGCGCGAGGAATTCGGTGGAAACCTTGTCGCCGCCGATCGCGCTGTCGCGCAGCGCTTCAGTCTTGACGCGCATCCGCGCGAGCTCGGCCCGCGCGTGGTCGAGGTAGTGCTGTTCATCGGACAGATCGTCGGCGGGCATGACAAGACGCCTCCAGGCGCGAGGGGAACGTCCTTTCCTACCCTCGTGTGGGTGCCACCGTCAAACCGAAACCGGCGTCGACCCCACTCACCGAACGATGATGTCACCCGAGGCGGTCGTGACGTGGAGGGTCCGCGAGGACGCCCGATCGGGGACCGCCTCGACATCCACCTCACCACTCGACGACGATGCCATCAGGTCGTAGCGCTCCTGCGCGGTGAGGGTGACAGTGACGTCGCCCGAGGCGGTCCGGATTATCGCCACTTCGGGGCCGCCGTCGAACCGGACGTCGCCCGAGGCCGTCGCGATGACCACCGATGCAGCAGTGACGTCGCACGCGTCGATCCGGCCAGACTGCGTCTTGACCGCCAGCGAGGTGTCCGAACCGCAGAGGTCGACGTCACCGCTCATCGTCGTGATGTCGACGGTGCCGACCTCGCGGAGGGTGATGTCACTGCTGGACCCCTTGGCGACGACGGAGGTGACGTTCGCGGCATACAGGTCTCCGCTGCCCGCCGCCCAGTGCACGGCGGCCGTGAGCGGAACCTCGATGCGATAGTCCACGCTGCACGTCAAGCCGACGCTGTCGCAGGGGTTGTCGACGACAAGGGTCGAGTCGATGACGGCCTCGCGGGGCGCCGGCGGCGCATCGGGCGATCCGACCCAGGTCACCCTGCGGGTGACCAGGATGTCGCTCCGATTGGAGCCGTTGATGTTGACATTGTGGTCGCCGAGGTTGCGAAGGTCGATCGACCCGGCGGCATACGTCGCGGTCTGGGTGGCGTGCACTTGGTGACCGTCGACCCAGGCGGCGAACCACGCTCCACCGACGACCGCAGCGACGAGCACCGTGCCGACGGTCACCCACGCCCGCCGCTCCGGCACGCTTCGGTTGGGGTCGACGATCGAGGCCGGGGCAAGGGAAGGGGGCTGGCCGTGACTCGGTGACGAGGAGGTCGTCGGCGTCGTTGCGTCGGAAGCGCCGGGCGGCGGGGCGTCCTGCGGGGTCGCGGGGTTCACGCGGGGTCCTTCCGGGCAGCGAGGAACTCGAGGACGGCCAGGACCCGCCGGTGCGGCGCGGGCGTCTCGGAGAGGGGCAGTTTGGCGAAGATCGCATTCACATGTTTGGCGACGGCACTTTCGCTGACGACGAGCGCGGCGGCGATGCCGGCGTTGGAGAGTCCCTCGGCCATCAGCGAGAGGACCTCGTGCTCACGAGGGGTGAGCCGATCCACGGGCGATCCGACCCGCCGGACCAGCAGTTGGGCCACGACCTCGGGGTCCAGTGCCGTTCCGCCCTCGGCCACCCGCCGCACGGCACCAAGGAAGTCCTCGACGTCGGCGACCCGATCCTTGAGGAGATAGCCAACCGACCGCGTGGACCCGCTGAGGAGCTCGGCGGCATACCGCTCTTCGACGTACTGGCTGAGGATGAGGACGGCGACCTCGGGCCACCGGGAGCGGATCTCCAGCGCCGCGCGAATCCCTTCGTCGGAGAAGGTCGGTGGCATCCGCACGTCGATGACGGCGAGGTCGGGGGCCAGCGTGTCGACGGCGTCGATGAGCGCCGGCGCAGTGTCGACGGCCGCCACGGTCTCTATGCCGTCGAGGGCCAGCAGCCGGACGAGCCCCTCGCGCAGCAGGGTGGAGTCCTCGGCGATCACGACCCGCATGGGATCCACGCCTCCAGCACGGTGGGGCCTCCGAGGGGGCTCTCGACGGTGAAGGTGCCGTCGACCGAGGCTACCCGTTGCCGAAGGCCGGTGAGGCCGGTCCCGCGGGAGTCATCCGCTCCGCCGGCACCGTCGTCGACGATCCGCAACCGCAGCGTCCCGCCATCGACCCGCGCGACGACCTGGGCCCGGCTGGCGCCCGAGTGCTTGACCACGTTGGTCAGCGCCTCCGAGACCACGAAATACGCGACCGCCTCGACGGGGCGGGGCAATCGGCCCGGCACGTGGACATCCAGCGAGACGGGAACGGGGGAGCGCGCGGCTAGCCCCGAGAGGGCAGCGTCGAGCCCGCGGTCGTCGAGCACGGCGGGGTGCAGGCCACGCACGATGCCCCGCAACTCGACGAGAGCGGCCTTGGCCTCAGCGTGGGCCTCCTCCAACGCGGCCTGGGCCGGTGGGGACAGGTCCGGAAGGGTCGCCCGAGCCACCCCGAGGTTAATCGCCAGAGCCGTCAGCCGCTGTTGGGTCCCGTCATGCAGGTCCCGCTCGATGCGCCGTCGCTCAGCATCGGCCGCATCGACGGTGTCGGTGCGGGTCTGGGCCAGGTGAACGACTTGCTCGGCCAGCTCGTCGGTCGAGGTGCGGCCAAGCAGGGCGACGGCGACGAGTCCATCGCCATAAGCCACGGCGCGAGCCACGTACGGTACGAGGAGGATGGCGCCCACGGCCAGGGCGAAGCCGGTGACTGTGGCGACCGGGCTATGTCCTTGGTCGGGCCAGAGCGGAGGCATCGGGACCGGCAACGGGGTCACCGTGCCGGTCGCCAGGATCACACCGATTGCCAGGAAGGCCAGCAAGACGGTCGCCAGGATGAACAGCACCAGCCCGACGATGGCGTTGTAGGTCAAAGACTTCCAGAACGCTGCCCGCGTCAGGACCTGGAGCAAACCAGCCCAACCGTGGCGATTCGGCGGTGTCGGCGCGACGATGTGCAGCCCGAGGAACGCCCTCATCCGGGAGCGGTGGAGGGCCGCCAGGCCGGTGTTGAACCCCACCAGGAGGAAGGCGCACACCACGGCGCCGATGACCGTGGGCAGCAGCCCGACGGTCAACGACGCCAACGTGATGAGGGCCGTGAAGGCGAAGATGCCGATCAGGCCGCCCGTGGCGACGTGCAGCACGGCATACCCGGGCCGGATGCCGCGGTAACGCAAGCCGGTCGCGCCCGCGGGCTGCTGCCCTTCGGTATGCCGCGTGGTTGCCATGGCCCCACGCTACGGGCCGGCTGGGTGGCTGTCTCTGCAGTAGGGGACCGTTTGTGGGGTGGTGCAGGCACCACCCCACAAACGGTTCGAGGTCAGTTCGCGGGCCGCGACGTCAGGGTGACCTTGACGTCCTCACGTGAGCCGTTTCGGACGATGGTCAGGGTGACCTCCTTGCCGACCGACTGCTCGCGGATGGCGGCGACGAGGCTGAGCGACGAGTCGATCCGGTCGCCGTTCATCGCGACGACGGCGTCGCCCGTCTGCAGTCCGGCGGACGCGGCGGGGGTCCCGGGGCTCACCGTGCGGATGACTGCCGCCGTGCGCTGGGACGAACCGTCAGCCACCGTCCCGTCGGTGGAGGACACACCGAGGTAAGGGTGCCGCGCCGAACCGGTGGCGATGAGTTGGTCGGCGATCGTCTTGGCCTCGTTGGAGGGGATCGCGAAGCCGATGCCGATGTTGCCGCTCTGGCTGTTGGAGGAACCGAGCGATGCGATGGACGAGTTGATCCCGACCAGTCGGCCGTCGGAGGTGACGAGGGCGCCGCCGGAGTTGCCGGGGTTGATGGCGGCCGAGGTCTGGATGGCGTTGGTGACCACGGTGTCCGAGCCGCTCTGGCCACGCGTTGCGTCGGCCGAACCCGTCGTCACCGGGCGGTTGAGCGCCGAGACGATGCCGGTCGTCACCGTGCCTGCCAGCCCCAGCGGGTTGCCGACCGCCATGACCGCCTGGCCGACGACGAGGGCATCGCTGTCGCCGACAACGATCGGCGTGAGGTCGCTCGGGGGGTTGGTGAGGGTGAGCACCGCGAGGTCGGTGGAGGGGTCGGTCCCGGCGATCGTCGCGGCATACGTGCGACCGTCGTCGAGGGTGACCGAGATGGTGGCGCCGGCGCCGGCTCCGGTGGCGACGTGGTTGTTCGTGAGGACGTGACCGGCCTTGTCGATGACGACGCCGGACCCCTCGCCCTCACCCGAGGCGCCGGCCACCTTGATGGCGACGACGCTCGGCGAGACGGCCTTCGCGGTGGCCGTCCAGTCGGGGGCGGTGCCGTTGGCCTGGATGACCGGGGCGGCCGCCGGGGGGTTGTTCGAGGCCTGCGAGGCCGCGGTGGTCGTCGCCGTGGTGCCCGCGGTGGCGCGGGCCACGGCATAGGTGCCGCCGGAGGCAAGCCCCGCGGACAGCAGGGCGACGACGACGAGGTCTCCGACGCGGCGCTTCTCGCGGGGCGGCTTCGGTGCCATGAACGTGGGCGTGGTCGTGGTCGTGGGCGTGGGCTCGGGGCTCGGGATCGGCGGGTATGCCGTGTGCCCCGCGGGCGGGTACAGCGCGCCGGGGGGCGGTGGCGGGAGCGCCGACTGCGCCTGAGGGAACGTGGCAGTCGGAGGGGTAGTGGTGGTGTGAGGGGTGGTCGTGGGAGGCAGCGTGGTCGTGGGCGCTGCCGAGTACCACGGCTCGGGCGACGAGCCCTGGGTGTCGAGTTCGCTCACTGGAGTTCTCCTTGGCGCGGATTCCGCCGGTCTGGCGGCTCCCTTTACTGCACCTTCGGCGCTTGGGCGTTGGCTGAGGGCAACCTGTGACCATCCTGTGGGTGTGCGGAAGAGAACGTCGAGTTCGCCGCCGCGTGCGCACGGAACGCAAGGGACAACTCCACACGACGGTCGTGCTCATCATCGGTGCCATCCGGCATACAACAAGCGGTGTGCAACCGGCGTCCGCCTCAGTCCGAGGTGGAAGGTCGAGGGCCGCTACGGTGGCACCAGTAGTTCGTCGAAGGGATGGGCCAATGGTTTTCGGATCGGGCAAGAAGATTGAGGAACTGGAAGCTGAGGTGGCTCGGCTCACTCAGTGGGTGGCTCATCTTCAAGGCACAGACGCTGTGCGGCTCTCTGCTGAAATCGCGACGTGGCAGGCCCAACTCCGCTCTACCAAGGCGGCCGCTGCAGCGGCCCAGGACGCCGTCACCAAGGCGATTGCTGAAGAGCAGCGAATCCGTGAGAAGTTGGCTGATGACCTCGACGCGGCGGCCCTCGAAGAGACTGGCTTCTATGTCTACCGGCATCCGCTCGACGACGCGGTGGCCTACAAGGCTGCCTTGACTGAGGCCCAGCGCAGGATGAAGGACCTGATTCGATCGGGTCGGGCCATCGAATCGGCGTCAGCCTGGACTGTCAACAACTCTGCGGCCCAGGGCCGCAAGATGGTGAAGGACATGTCGACGCTGATGTTGAGGGCGTACAACGCGGAAGCGGACGCCCTGGTGAGGGCGGTTCGTCCACACACCCGGTCCGGGGCGAATAGTCGCCTCGAAAAGGCCGCCGTGGCTATCGAGCGGCTTGGAAAGATGATGTCCATTCGGGTGGCGCCGGAATATCACCGGCTGCGCCTGTATGAGATCGAGCTGACCGCTGATTTCATGGTGAAGAAGCAGGAGGAGAAGGAGGCCGAACGGGAGCGTCGGGCTGAACTCCGAGAGCAGAAGCGAGCGGCCGCCGAGATGTTGGCCGAGTTGGGGAAGCTCAAGAAGGAGCAGGAGCACTACCGGGGGCTTCTCTCGAAGCTGGATCCCTCCGACGCGGAGTCGATCGGTTTTGCCGAAGCAAAATTGGCTGAAATTTCGGCATCGATATCAGGCGTCGAGCGTCGCGCGGCCAACATCCGTACGGGGCATGTGTACGTCATCTCGAACATAGGGGCATTCGGGCCAGATATGGTCAAGATTGGAATGACGCGCAGGCTCGATCCTTACGCTCGGGTCATGGAACTCGGTGACGCCAGCGTGCCATTCCGATTCGATATTCACGCCATGATCTTCTCGGAGGATGCGGTGAGCCTTGAAACTCGCCTACACCAATCGCTGGCGCATCGTAAGGTGAATTTTGTGAATCCACGTCGGGAGTTCTTCTACGCAACGCCGGCCGAGGTTCGCGCTGAACTCTCGACCATCGCCGGAGCGATGCTCCTAGAATTCACGGATAGCCCCGAGGCTATCGAATGGCGCGCCTCGGGGTCGGTCGACCGAAAGACTCCTGAGCCTGCAGCCGACGCGGCCGCTGAGGCTCTTGAAGCGCTGAGTGATGCGGTTGATTCCGACGGGGATGCGGTTGAGGACGCCGAGGATTCAGTGCTCCTTGCAGATGAAGGAACGCTACCGTCAGACGATTTCGTGGAGCCAATGGAATCCCCAGGTGAGGGTTCAAACCCTGGGCCGACCTCGGCTCCTGAGGCGGTCGCCAGTGAACCGTTGAGCCAGCCAGACCAGACGACCTCCATCGAGCCGTTGAGTCGGTCGGAGCGTCCAGTTGGAGACTCTGGCCCGCCTCCGTCGGCGACCCAGGTCCCAGCGGCGTGGTATCCCGACCCGCATGGCGTCGCCCGACTCAGGTACTGGGACGGCCACACTTGGACTTCACACACCGCGCCATGAGCTCCAAGGGTGGACCTGGGCGTACCGTGCTGGCCATGCAGACTCAGGGGGTCGATGTCGGCGCGTTGCTGCGCAGGGTGGCGCCGATGTGGCTGGCATGGGCGTTGTTGGCCGTGCCAGCGCTGTGGATGGTCGTCGTCTATCTGTCCCTGACGGAGGCGCAGTTCCCCACGGACGTCCAGGTCTACGACGACGCAGGCAACCCCATCAGTCAGGAGGGGACCGGCAATCAGGTTGGGGCCTTCGGCCGCATCTACCTGGGCCTGCTCCTCGGGTTGGGAAACGCCACGCTGACGTTCGAACTGCCCCTCCTCGGCTTGATCGGCGCGGTCGGGGTCTGCGTGCTGTGGGCCGGTCAGCGCAGGCAGGTTGGGTTTCGCTCGGCGGCGGCGCTGGGGGCGGCCATCTCGCTGGCCCTCACGGCGGTCGGCCCTTGGCTCATCTTGGCGCGGGAGTCGATGCGTGAGTCGCTCTCGATGGTCCTGGACGGCGGCACCCTGACCGGCTTGAACGGGTCGTTCGTCGCCTGGGGGTTGGTGGGACTGTTCGGGGCGATCCTGTGCTGGGCGTTCCTGCGGATCGGCTTCGGACCGGTTCCCTTGGTTGCGCCAATCGCCCTCCCCGAGCAGGAGGCGGCAAGCAAGGTCGCGCCGGAGCCGTTGGTCGAGCCCGAGCCGTTGGTCGAGCCCGAGCCGTTGGTCGAGCCCGAGCCGTTGGTCGAGCCCGAGCCGTCGGTCGAGTCCGAGCCGTTGGTCGAGTCCTTGGTCGAGACCGTCGAGGCCGATCCATTGGCGATCTACCGGCGGCCGTCGGGGTCCTGACTTAGGTCGTCGGCATCGACGATCCGATAGGCGTAGCCCTGCTCGGCGAGGAACCGTTGCCGATGCGCGGCATAGTCGGCGTCGATGGTGTCGCGCGAGACGATCGTGTAGAAGTGCGCCGTCCGCCCGTCGCCCTTGGGCCGCAGCACCCGGCCGAGACGTTGGGCCTCCTCCTGGCGTGACCCGAAGGTCCCAGACACCTGGATCGCCACCGACGCCTCAGGCAGGTCGATCGAGAAGTTGGCCACCTTGCTGACGACCAGCAGCCCGACCTCGCCGGACCGGAACGCCTCGAAGAGTCGTTGCCGCTCGGCCACCGTCGTTTCCCCGGTGATCAGAGGCGCGTCCAATCGCTCTGCGAGAGTGTCGAGTTGGTCGAGATACTGCCCGATGACGAGAGTCGGCTCTCCGGTATGCCGTGCCACCAGGTCCTGCACGACCCGCTCCTTCGCGGGGGTGCAGGAGGCGAGCCGATAGCGCTCGTCGGCCTCGGCGACGGCATACGCCATCCGCTCGGCCTGCCCGAGCGTGACCCGCACCTCGACGCAGTCCGCGGGAGCGATCCAGCCCTGAGCCTCGATGTCCTTCCACGGCGCGTCGAAGCGCTTGGGGCCGATGAGCGAGAAGACGTCGCCCTCGCGGCCGTCCTCGCGCACGAGGGTGGCGGTGAGGCCGAGGCGGCGCCGGGCCTGCAGGTCGGCCGTCATTCGGAAGATCGGCGCGGGGAGCAGGTGGACCTCGTCGTAGACGACAAGCCCCCAGTCGCGCGCGTCGAGCAACTCGAGGTGCGAATAGACCCCCCGACGGCGGACCGAGAGCACTTGATAGGTCGCGATGGTGACCGGTCGGATCTCTTTGCGGGTCCCCGAGTATTCGCCGATCTCCTTCTCGGTCAACGAGGTTCGCCGCAGCAGCTCGTCCTTCCACTGCCGGGCGGCGACCGTGTTGGTGACGAGGATGAGCGTCGTCGCACCTGCGGCAGCCATTGCTCCTGCGCCGACAATGGTCTTGCCCGCACCGCAGGGCAGTACGACGACCCCGGACCCGCCGTGCCAGAACCCTTCGACGGCTTGGCGTTGGTAGGGGCGCAACACCCAGCCGTCCTCGCGCAGCGTGATCGGGTGGGCTTCGCCGTTGACGTAGCCAGCCAAATCCTCTGCGGGCCAACCGATTTTGAGCAGCTGCTGCTTGAGATGCCCGCGCTCGGACGGGTGGACAAGGATCGTGTCGGGGTCCACTCGCTCGCCGAGGAGCGGCTCGATGCGACGGTGCCGCAGCACCTCCTCGAGGACCGGCCGGTCGGTCGTGCGCAGGACCAGCCCGTGGGCCGGGTCCTTCTCGATCGTCAATCGCCCGTAGCGGGCCATCGTCTCGGCGATGTCGACGAGAAGGCCCTGCGGCACGTCATACCTGCTGTGTCGCAGGAGCGCGTCGATGACCTGCTCGGCATCGTGGCCGGCGGCACGAGCGTTCCAGAGCCCGAGCGGGGTGACGCGATAGGTGTGGATGTGTTCCGGAGCGCGCTCAAGTTCGGCGAACGGAGCGATGTCGCGGCGCGCGGCCTCGGCTCCCTCGTGGTCGACCTCCAGCAAGAGGGTTTTGTCGCTCTGGACGATGAGCGGCCCGCCGGTCATCGGTTCCGATTGCCGAGCCACCAGAGGAACCACACCAACACGAACAGGCCGATGACCGCGTTGATCGCGAAGGTGATCCAGCCGCGGGTCGCCGTGCGGGCGGCTCGCTCCGGCTCGCTCTTGTTTCGCGCGAGCGACATGACCGCCATGACCCCGCTGGGCGGCCCGATGATGCCGGTGGCGATGATCGCGATGATCGAGATGATGAGCAGGACTGCGGCCGACACGTTGCTGGGGGCGACCGTTGTGGCGGTCGGCGCCGGGTAGCCGGGCGCGGCATACCCATAGGGCTGCTGTCCCGGCCAGGGCTGTTGGCTGGCGTACGGCTGTTGGCCGGGATAGGGCTGTTGGGCCGGGTAGGCGGCAGGTTGCTGCGGGTAGCCCGGCTGCTGCCCCTGGTATGCCGCGGGCGGAGGGTATGCCGCGGGCGGCGGGTATGCCGCGGGCGGCGGGTAGGTCTGCTGGGGGTAGGTCTGTTGAGGGTAGGTCTGTTGCGGGTAGGCCTGGCCTGGATAGGGCTGCTGAGGATAGGCGGCAGTGGGGTATGCCGCTCCGCCCGGCGGCGGGTAGGCCGGCGGGGGATACGCGGCGGGAGCGTCCGGGATCGCAGTCGGCAGCACCGTGGTTGCGAACTCGTCGGGGGCGGGCGGCATACCCACCGGGTCTGGTGCTGACTCCCCTGGGGGCGTGTTGCCCACGTCGCTCATCGCGTGCTCCTGTCCTCGCGGCGAGACTACCCGCTCACACGAGAACGCTCGTGGTTGCCGAGCCCTGAGACAATCCCCGGACGAGAGTCGAGCGCAACGTGGCACGGGCGAGGAGGCGGCGATGAGGGCTCCACAGGTGCAGGCGGACCCAGGGCTTCCCGCTCGGGTGACGATCTACGAGGTCGGGGCGCGCGACGGTCTGCAGAACGAGAAGTCGGTCGTCCCGGCCAGCGTCAAGGCCGAGCTCATCCGCCGTCTCGGGGCCGCGGGGCTGCCTGTCGTCGAGACCACGTCGTTCGTCAACCCGGCCTGGGTGCCGCAGTTGGCCGATGCCGCGGAGGTGCTGGAGTTGCTCGGCCCGGACGGCGTCGGGAGCAACCGCCCGGTGCTCGTGCCCAATATTCGCGGGCTGGACCGGGCCCTGGAGGCTGGTTGCCAGGCGATCGCGATCTTCGGGTCGGCCACCGAGACCTTCGCCCAGCGCAACCTGGGGCGCAGCATCGCCGAGTCGGTCGCGATGTTCGCCCCCGTGGTCGAGCGCGCTCGCGCAGAGGGCCTGTGGGTGCGGGCCTATGTCTCGATGTGTTTCGGCGACCCGTGGGAGGGCGACGTTCCGGTGGGTCAGGTCGTCGACGCCGCTCGCCGCCTCATGGACCTCGGGTGCGACGAACTCAGCCTGGGGGACACCATTGGGGTGGCGACCACTGGCCAGGTGCCGGCGCTGCTCGACGGGCTCGATGCGGCCGGGATCGGTCGCGAGCGGATCGCCGTGCATTTCCACGACACCTACGGGCAGGCTTTGGCCAACACCATGGCGGCGCTGCGCGACGGTGTGACGATCGTCGACTCGTCCGCGGGTGGGCTGGGTGGCTGTCCTTATGCCAAGTCGGCGACCGGCAACCTCGCGACCGAGGACCTCGTCTGGGCGTTGCAGGGCGCTGGTGTCGAGACCGGGGTTGACCTCGAAGCCCTCGTCGCAACGAGCGTCTGGCTGGCCGGACTGCTCGGGCGTCCCTCCGCGTCGCGGGTCGTCACCGCCCTCGCGGGGTCCTGACGCCCTGGGCGAGAAGCGGCAGGAGGGGTGAAATTTCCCCGTACTTCAGGCACGGAGTGAGTACCTGAAGTACCAGTTCTTTTCAGGGGGTATGGGGGTCGGCCCGCGGCCTGAACTTGAGCCTTTCAGGGCGTATGGGGGCGCCCCGCGGCAGTGCCGGGTGATCGGTCAGCCGGTGGTGGCGCCGGTGATCCGGTGCAGCATGAACAACTGCTCGGAGTCGGACTCGCCGGACACGGCATACACCCGGCCGCCGTCGATGCGCACAGGGCGGACGAGGTGCCGCGCGGTGCGGCCGTTGCTGTCGGCATACCCGATCCACACCGCAAGCGAGTCGGAAACTGCTTGGCGCAGTAGCGCGCTCGTCTCCTGCGGCGAGCCGGACAACGTCACCGGGGGCGCTGCTCCGGCGACCGGCCGCTCGGGTGCGTTGCGCAAGGTAACGACCACGGAGCGCACCAGCGCCGCGTCGACCGGCGACAGCGTGGGCTCAGGAGCAGGGCGTGCGGCCGGGGGGCGCGCCCGCCGCGTGGCCGGGCGCTCGACGACCACCGTCCCGTCGAAGGACTCGCGCGCCGGCGAGTAGCCACCCGCCCGCAGCACCTCGACGAGGGTGGCGGGGTCGGCCTGCGAGACGAGCACCGTCGGGGCGATCCGGCGCAGCACGGCGCGGGCCAGGCTGCGGTCGGCCAGCAGCGCCGCAAGGACCGCCTCGTCATCAGAGCGGATGTATGCCGTCGCGGCGCCGACCCGCGTCTGCCCATGCCGCCGGGCGACGTCGCGGACGAGGTAGTCCAGCGGTTGGGGGACGGGCGTCCGGCTGGAGTCGCGCAAGGTGTCGAGGACCTCGTCGGCGGTCCACCCGGTGTCGAGGGCTCGGCGCACCGACTCGCCGGACAGCCGCAGAACCGTTGCGCCACCGCGGGATTCGACATCGGAGACCAAGCGCATGAAGCGGCCGAGCGCGCCGTCGAGCGGCCCGGGGGCGATCGCGGTGAGGTCGGCCTGCAGCAGCACGTGGTCGACTGACGCCGGAAGCGTCGCGTCGGCCGCCGCCGCCAACTCGGCCGTCGGCACCCGATCGACGAGCGCCCGACCGAGGCTCGTCAGGGTGCCCAGGGTCCGAGCGCCGAGCCATTCGGCCTCGCGCAGCACCGCCTCGGCAGCGTCGGTCAACGCCCGTCGGTCGCCCAAAGGCCGACGCCAGAGCAGCCGCTCGATCACTGACTCCGCGCTCGGCGCAGTCCCCGCCGGAAGCCCGGCCAACTCGCCAAGCACATCCGCGCGCACGCCGCGCACCGCCGGCCAGCGGACCTCAGGCCCGAGTGCGCCCACGGTCGCCCCGCCGTTCGGTGCCGTCCCCACGAGGTATGCCGCGCGCGGACTCTCCCACCAGGCCTGGGCGACCGTCGCCCATCGGGCCCCAGCCGAGCGTGAGCGCCAGACGTCGAACTCAGGGGTCGGCGAGAAGGCCGGGGTGAGCTCGCCGTCGTCGGCGATCAGCCCGGCGGCGAGCGCCACCTCGGCCAGCCACCCGGCCTGGGCGGTCTCGACATCGAGGGAGCGAGCCAGGCCGGCGAGGTCGCGGACGCCGAGGGCCCCCGAGCGAAGCACTCGTGGCGGCAAAGCCGTCCAGAGGTCACCGAGTTGATCGAGCAGGCCCAGCAGATCACGCGCCCCGGCCCCGGCCACCCGATCGGCGACGGCCGGATCGACCTGAGCGTCGGTCAGCGCAGGGGCCTGCAACGCGGGTTCGCGATGCAGCCGACCCCCACGCAGGGCCAACCCCACCTCGCGCACGAGGGTGATGTGCCCGATCCCGCTCGGCGCACACAGCCCGTGCGTGACCAGCCACGAGGCACCCTGATGAGCCGGACCCGACGGCGGAACGGCTCCGATGGGGGGACCCCACGTGAGCGTGTCGAGGATTGCTCGGGCTGCCACCGGCGCCTCGGCGAGCAGGGCGGGAAGGTCGTCGGGGAGCGGAGGGGTGTGGGCGGCATACTCCGAGGAGACCTCGGCCGCGGGGAGGCCGAGCCCGCCCGGGTGTGGCCCGAGCACTTCCGTCACGGCGCGCACGGGGTGCGGCCCGGAGGAGGTCCACCAGACGAGGCCGACCGACCAGAGTCGGTCGAGTGCCTCGGTGGGGTCGCCCCCGAGGAGGGCCGCGACGTCCTCGACCGCGGCGGTGCCGGTGCGGTTCGGCTCGGCGGCGACGACGAGGGCCTCGACGGTCTGCAACTGACCGCGGTCCAGGCGCTCGAGAGCCCGTTGGACGCTCGTGCGGGTCGTTGCCCGAGCGGCGAGCGCGACGACGTCGGCTGGAGTCGGTCGGGCCAGGTCGGGGCGGGCAAGCAACAGTGTCGTGAGTTGCTCGTCGGTGCGATGACGGAGGTCGTCGGCCAGGCTGCGCGCCGCCGGATGCGGTGCGCGTGGGGTCGTACCTCGCCTCCGCTGCATCAGATCATCGTCGCACGCCCCGACCATCGGGTATGCCGCCCGCCCACCCCCAGTGACCGCGCGGGGAGGCCGCCCGCCCACCGTGCCTGCTCGGGAGTTGCCTACTCGGCAGGCGGCTGTCAGGGTGCGGAGATGGTCTTCACGGGGTTCCCGCCACAGGCTCTGGACTTCTATGCCGGGCTGGAGGCTGACAACAGCAAGGCGTTCTGGACGGCGAACAAGGGCACCTGGGAGTCGGCCGCGCGCGACCCGATGCTCGCCCTGCTGGACGAGTTGGAGGACGAGTTCGGTCCGGCGACGCCGTTTCGGCCCTATCGGGACGTGCGGTTCAGCGCAGACAAGTCCCCCTACAAGACCCATCTCGGAGCGGTGGCCGGACCGACCAAGGGGGTCGGGTGTTATGTCCAGCTCAGCGCCGAGGGGTTGCTCGTCGGCGGAGGCTTCCACTCACACGGATCGGCACAAACCGCTCGCTACCGGGCTGCGGTCGACGCGCCGGCCTCGGGAATGGCACTGGAGGCCATCGTCGGGGGCCTACGGGACAAGGGTTTTGCCGTGCGGGGCGCCAGCGTGAAGACGGCGCCGCGAGGGTTCGCCAAGGACCATCCGCGGATCGACTTGTTGCGGATGGCCGAATTGATGGTCATCCGGGAGATCGGCACGCCCGAGTGGCTGGCCACCCCCCGGGTCGTCACCGAGGTCGCCGAGGCCTGGCGCGCCGTCGGGCCCTTGGCGGACTGGGTGGTCGAGCACGTCGGAGCCGACTGAGCGCTTGACCGGGCTGACCGGCCGAGGGGCCGACGGGCTGCTCATCGACATGGGCTGCGAATCGACTTGCCAGCCCCATTAGGCTTGGCCTCGCGCGACGTGCGCGGATGGCCGGACCCGCCGGCCCACGAGCTCGAGGTGAGACGGTGCCCACAGGCAAGGTCAAGTGGTACGACGCGGAAAAGGGTTTCGGCTTCCTCTCCGACGACGATGGCGGCGACGTCTTTCTGCATGCCAACGCGCTTCCTGAAGGTGTGAGCACCCTCAAGGGCGGCACCCGGGTCGAGTTCGGCATCGTTGAGGGCCGCCGCGGCGCCCAGGCGCTGTCGGTCAAGGTGCTCGACCCGGCTCCGTCGGTCGTCGCCTCGCAGCGGGCTGCGCACCGCAAGCCCAGCGAAGACATGGTCCTCATCATCGAAGACCTCATCAAGCTGCTCGACAACACGTCGGAGTCGTTGCGCCGGGGCAAATACCCCGACAAGAACCACGCCGGCAAGGTCGCCCAAGTCCTGCGCGCCGTCGCCGCCGACCTGGAGGCGTGATGAGTCAGGTCAAGTCCGACTCGGCGCTCGCCGGGGCGGTCGACCTGGCCCGTGACGCAGCCATAGCCATCGCCGAGCCCGGCGCCGTCGGCGCTCACCTCGAGGTCGTCATGGAGGCCGAGCGGCTGGCGACGCACTACTTCGCGTGCGACCACACGGCATACCGAGGCTGGCGCTGGTCTGTGAGCGTGGCCCGCGCGCCGCGCCAGAAGTTCGCGACGGTCTGCGAGACGTCCCTCGTGCCCGGCGCCGACGCGATCCTCGCACCCGAGTGGCTCCCGTATGCCGCGCGGATCGCCCCCGGCGACGTTGGCGCGGGCGACGTGCTGCCCTACCGCGAGGACGACCCGCTGCTGCAGGCGGGCTTCGAGGCCACGGGCGACGACGAGGTCGACCAACTCGCCTTCGCCGAGCTTGGCCTGGGCCGCAAGCGGGTCCTCTCACCCGAGGGGCGCGTGGCCGCCGCCGAGCGTTGGTATGCCGGTTCGCACGGCCCTCGCTCCGAGGTCGCCGAGAAGGCCACCGACCGCTGTGTGAGCTGTGGCTACTACCTGCCGATGGCCGGGGCGTTGCGCCGCTCGTTCGGAGTGTGTGCCAACGAATGGTCGCCCTCGGACGGCGCTGTCGTCAGCCTCGACCACGGCTGTGGCGCGCACTCGGAGATCGACGTCGAAGCCGTTCCCGCCGTCGTGGTCCCCGAACCCATCCTCGACGAGTTCTCGGTGGATCTGGTCACGCTCGACTGAGGTCAGCCGGCTCCCGCCGCGTTGCCGCGGCCGCGGCGCAGATAGGCATAGCCGATCACGCCGAGCACCAACCCGGCGGCGGCACACCGCGGCCACCAGGACCGCTCGCCGGTGTGCAGGCTCGGGACGAGCAGGGTGAGCACCAGCGCGACCGCCCAGGCCGCCAGGCCCCACTCGACGATCCGGCGCATCGGCACCGCCAACGGCCGCAGCGGCTCGCGTTCGGCGCTGGGCTCAGTCATGACGGGCAGCCTATCCGCAGCCGGATGGGCTCAAGCGGCGAGGCGGGAGCAGGCAGAAAGCCAGCAGGAAGCACGCTGGAGGCGAGCGGGGGAGGCGCGCAGACGGCATACAGGGACAGATCGGGCGCTGCGCACGGCGGGTGGTGAGCCGACACACGTCGGAAACCTGCCCGCCGCTAGCCTGGTCGGCATGGCGAAAGCAGCGCCCACGCGCACCCCTGTTCCGACGAGCGGCATCGACCGCTTCTTCAAGATCACCGAACGCGGCTCTAGCGTCGAACGCGAGATCCGCGGCGGTGTCGTCACGTTCTTCACGATGGCCTACATCGTGGTCCTCAACCCGCTCATCCTCGGCTTCGTCAAGGACGCCAACGGGCAGTTCCTCGGCGGCGGTGCCG
>Ga0208693_1000778_pt1 | contig 24590 bp, 18 predicted proteins | sample AD_UKC071_MetaG_FD_184438 | JGI IMG/M metagenome (GOLD analysis project Ga0208693, IMG submission 184438) | Active sludge microbial communities of municipal wastewater-treating anaerobic digesters from USA - AD_UKC071_MetaG (SPAdes) (version 2) | ecosystem: Engineered > Bioreactor > Anaerobic >... | reverse complement strand
CGGTGATGATTGACGGATCGCAATATCCCCTGGAGGAGAATATCAGGCTGACCAGGAAAGTGGTGGAGATCGCCCATGCCGTAGGGGTTACCGTTGAGGGAGAGCTGGGAAGGATCGGCGGCACCGAAGACGATATCAGTGTCAGCGAAGCTGAAGCCTTTTTCACCGATCCCGAAGAGGCGAAGCGCTTTGTCGAAGAGACAGGCGTTGACGCCCTGGCTATCTCCATCGGCACGGCCCACGGCCGCTACAAGGGGGAGCCCAGGCTCGATTTTGAGCGGCTTAAGAAGATCGATGAGCTCACTCCCTGCCCTATTGTCCTGCACGGCTCTTCGGGAGTTCCCGATGAAAGCATCAAAGAAGCCGTGCGCCTCGGCGTGCGGAAGATTAATATTGATACGAACATCAGAGAAGCCTTTGTCGGCGCCATCCGCGAATACCTGCCGGACCACCCGGATGAAATTGATCCGCGAAATGTTCTCAAGCCGGCCCGCGAGGCCGCGACGGCAATCATCCGTGAAAAGATCCGCCTTTTTGGCTCCTCAAACAAAGCCTGAGGAGAGAAAATGAGACACCGTGGGGACGGGGTTCTATCCCCATCCCGCATCGGGATCAATATCCGGACTTACATAACAGCTTTCTTTGAGTTTGTAGGGGCGGCCCACGGGCCGCCCAAAACCCATGCCAGTTTCGCTCAGCATGACAATAAAAGGAGGCCGCCCCGGTTAAGGGTTGTAGGGGGCTGACCTAAAAGTCGTTAGATTTGTGACTTTTAGGGCGGCTCATGAGCCGCCCAAGCCCATGCCGGTTAAGCAGCGCAAATACCGCGTTTCCGGCAAAAGACCCCTACCGGGCTAACGCCCGTGCCTTGCCCTACATTTAATTAATAAGGGCGTCCTATCTTAAGCATCAAAAACACCTGGACAACGGTAAAGGCGGCAAAAACTCCCCAGGCTAAGTAGTCGCTTTTGCCCATCTGCAGCACTTTCATTTTGGTTCTCCCTGCTCCCCCTGTATAGCAGCGCGATTCCATGGCCGTGATCAGCTCATCGGCGCGTTTAAAGGCATTTATAAATAAGGGCAGCAGCACGGGGAAGAGTTTAAACGTACGCCGGATAAAATTCCCCCGCCTAAAATCGACCCCGCGCGCCGTTTGCGCCTTGATAATCTTTTCGGCCTCTTCGGCCAGCGTGGGTACAAAGCGAAGCGCGATGACCATGGTGAGGGCCAGCTCCTGCGCGGGCACCCCTATTTTTTGCAGCGGCCTCAGCAGGGCTTCGGCACCGTCGGTCAGCTCCACCGTGGAGGTGGTCAATGTAAGTATGGTCGTTACCAGGAAGAGGAGCAGTACGCGGATGGACATCAATGTGCCTATATGCAGCCCCGCATCGGTGGCGCTGAAGATCCAGTAGGAGAAGATCACCTTTGAGCCCGGCGGCTTTTGAAAGAGGAGCTGGAACACCCACATTATCGCCAGGATCGGCAGCATGGGCCGCAGTCCTTTTAAGGCAAAACCGAGCGGTATTTTTGCCATCAGGATCAGGCCGAGGGTAAAAGCGGCAAAAGAGGCATATGCGGCATAGTTGTTGGTGAGTATGAGCAGTAGAATCAATCCCGATGCGCCGGCGATTTTGGTCCGCGGGTCGAGGCAGTGCAGGGCGGTTTTGCCGGGAAGATAGACTCCGAGGGTCAGGTTCCTGGTCAATTCCAATTTTCCTTCACCCCCGGTCTACTCAAAACTTTGACTATTTCAGAAAGCGCTTCATTGACATTCAATACCCCGGCCGGCACGGCAAAACCCTTTTCCCGAAGCTGCTGCATGATCTCGATCACCTGGGGCGGCTCCAGGCCAATTTGCTTCAGGCGGCTGACCCTGGCGAGCACCTCCCGCGCCGGCCCATCGTCGATGATCCGGCCCCGGTCCAGGACCACGATTCGCTCCACCAGCCGGGCCACGTCATCCATGCTGTGAGAGATGAAAATCACGGTCATCTCTCGTTCCCGGTGCAGCCTTTCCACCACATCCAGTATCTCTTTGCGGCCGCGCGGATCGAGTCCCGCCGTGATCCCGTCGAGGATGAGAACCCTGGGGCGGCAGGCCAGGACTCCCGCGATGGCCGCCCTTCTCTTTTGCCCACCGCTTAAAGCAAAGATATCCCGCTGGTAAAAAGTCTCTTCATCGAGCCCCACCAGGAGCATTGCTTCCCGGACCCTTTCACGGACCTCTTCCGGGGTGCACCTCTGGCGGGTTGGGCCGAAAGCGATATCCTCGCCCACAGTGGTTTTAAAAAGCTGGTGTTCGGGGTTTTGAAAGACATAGCCTACCTCAAACCTGATCTGCACCAGGTCTGTTTTCCGGTCGGCGGTATCCCGTCCGTCGATGAGCACCCGGCCGCTCCTGGGGATGAAAAGCGCATTGAGGTACTGGCCCAGCGTTGTTTTACCCGCTTGAGAAGGGCCGATGAGACCAATAAATTCCCCGTCATCAATTTTTAAATTGATGTCAAAAAGGACCTGCCGGGCAAAAGGGGTCCCCTCTTTGTAAGTATGGTTTAAATGTTCTATTTCAATTGGCATAGGCTGTTTACAAGCTCCTCCACGCGCAATATGCCCGGAGCTACCGGAAAGCCCCTCTGCCTCAATTCAACGGCCAGCCGGGCCGCTACCGGGATGTCGAGGCCTGCTTTTTCCAGCAGCTCTACCCTGCTGAATATATCCTCGGGGAGGCCGTCCACCTTGACCTCCCCTTGTTCCATAACTACTACCCGGTCAAAATTAACCGCTTCGCTCATTAAATGGGTGATGAAAACGATGGCGATCCCCTCGTCGCGGTTCAGCTTTTTCAAGCTCTCGAGAACCTGCTTCCGGCTGCATGGATCCAGCTGAGCGGTCGGTTCGTCTAGGACGATGCAATCCGGCTTCATCGCCAGCGCCCCGGCAATAGCCACGAGCTGTTTTTGCCCTTCCGAGAGATGGCAGATCGGTTCGCGGCGGTATTTGAACATATTCAGGGCCGCCAGGGCATGGTTGACCCGTTTCCTGATCTCCGGCGGGGGGATCCCCAGGTTTTCCGGTCCGAAAGCCACATCCTCTTCCACGATGGAGCTGACCAGCTGGTTGTCCGGGTTCTGAAAAACCATTCCCACCCGCTTGCGGATTTCCAGCAGTTGCTTCCGGTCACCGGTAGAGGTGGAGAGACCGGCAACAAGAACTTCGCCTGAGGTGGGGGTTAACAGCCCATTGAAATGCCTGGCCAGGGTAGATTTGCCCGATCCGTTCCGGCCGATTATAGACAGGAATTCGCCTTTCCCAATTTGCAGGGTAATTTCCCGCAACGCCTCTACCGGCTTTCCGGAGGCAGATTGGTAGCTAAAAAAAACATTATTAAACTCAACCAGCAGATTCAATTTAAATAACGGCTCCAATTAAATTTCTACCGGCTGTTCCCGGCCGGGTCTTCAAATCCCCTGATTCTTTTAATGCCGCCGACCAGGAGAATGGTCAACACCGTGGCTACGATCATTTCGGGGATGCCGTGGGCCAGGCCGGAAGCAATTGCGACTTCAAGAGGAATGTAGTCTCTAATAACCGCCATTCCCAGGACCAGGACTGTGTTGGTGGCGGTGCCGACGATGCCGGCTAAAGCGTAGCCTAAAAATGAATTGATCCTTTTTGTCGATGCGTAGGCCAGGTAGGCGGTGATGCCGATAAACAATCTCGGTAATATCGCTACGAGGGGATCACTGAACATGGGCAGGGTAGCTCTTAAAAAACTAATAAGACCAAAAATTAATCCGATTAGCAGGCCGACGAGCGGTCCCTCGAGGACCCCTCCCAGAATAGCTGGAACGTGTAAAATGGTGGCATGGCCTAAGGGTGTAGGTACCGCAATCAAGCCCAGCGGGGTTACTCCTAACAAGATGGCAATGGCCCCCAGTATTCCGGAGACGACAATCTTGCGGGTGGTTAGCTTCACCAACATTTCCCCCTCTGTAATCAAATGTTGAGAAAAGATAAGAGAAAAGATAACAGAAATGTATTCGACACAGGCAGACTGATTCCTTCATCATCAGAAATATCTGTATATAAATTCATAGGCCACTAGTTGAAATCGTCTCTAAAATATTATGGCCGGATTTAGGTGCATTTGACAAGGGGATCAGCTGCAACTGCTCTTGAATATTATATTATTTTAGGCTGCTATATTGCCATTTTAAATTGCCACTTCTCTTCATTGGAATAATACTGCGGCGGCAATAATGGAAGTATGCGGAATATATCGAAAAAAGGATTTCTGCCAATTAGAAGTGAATAAAGCAGGTACCAAAAACGGAGGGAGGTGAATAAGGTGCCTGCAGAGATCCGGATCAAACCGGTGGCAACCAGAAGAGACCGCAACATTTTTGTCAGGCTGCCATGGCAAATATACAGCAACGATCCGAACTGGGTTCCGCCGCTGCTAACGGACATGCATAACACGCTCAACCCGAAGAAAAATGCGCTGCTGCGTTTGGGACCCTATTGTTTCATGCTGGCCTTTAAAGGAGATAAGCCTGTAGGCCGTATAGGGGTAGGCCTGGATGAAAGATTGAACAAAGCCAAGCAGAGAAAATCAGGCTACATGACGCTGTTTGAATCTGTGGAAGATTACCCCACTGCCCGGGCGCTGTTTGACGCCGGACTTGCCTGGCTGCGGGAAAAGGAGGCGGAAGAGGTCACCGGGCCCCAATCTCCCAGCAACGGGGATGACTACCGCGGACTGCTGATCAAGGGCTTTGATTCACCGCCGGTTTTACTTAACTCGTACAATCCCCGCTATTACCCGCAGTTTTTCGAGCAATACGGCTTCGAGAAGGATTTTGATCGCTACGCTTACTATTACGATTTAACCAATGGGCTTCCGGAACGACTGCAAAAAGGCGTGGAAGCGGTGCGCCGCCGCTACAATTTTCGGGTGCGTCCCATCAATTTAAGAGCGCTCAGGCGGGAGATGCTGATCATCAAAGATATAGTCGAGCGTTCCATGCCCGACTGGCCGGATATGATCCCCCCGAGCATGGAAGAGATTGAAGCCGAAGCCATGAAATTGAAACAACTGGCCCAGCCCGAACTGGTCTTATTTATTGAAAGCAGTGAAGGCGAACCCATTGGTTTGTCCATTGCCCTGCCCGACTACAACCAGGTCCTGGCTCATCTGAACGGGCGGTTATTTCCCTTTGGAATTATTAAATTCTTCTGGTATAAACGCAGAATCAAGGGGACCAGGCTTTTCGTCCTCTTTGTGACCCCGGAATGGCGCAAGCGAGGCGTTTCCGCCGCGCTTTACTATTACACCATGCTCCATGCTTACCGCCTGGGGTATACGTTTGGCGAAGGTTCGACAATCCACGAATTTAATAAGGCGATGAACCTCGATGCCAGGAAAGCCGGGGGAGAACTCTACAAGATCTACCGCGTTTACAAAAAGAAACTGTAGCCATTGCATCTTCTTGCTTCTGTTTTCCTGAACGGGCGGGCTTCCACGCCCGCCCGTTCAGGCCATCCTGCATTCTTTTTTGTCATCTGAGCGCTCTTTTTTGTCATCCTGAGCGCAGCGAAGGATCTCCAAACCGGGATGTCTCCATATGACAACAGGGGGCTGCCCTTTTGGACAGCCCCACTAATTTTTATGTCTATCAGCGGCTGGCGCCGCCTCCTCCGGATGAACCCCCGCCGAAGCCTCCGCCGCCAAATCCGCCGCCCCCGCCAAAGCCTCCACCAAAGCCGCCTCCGAAACCTCCAAAGCCGCCAGTAGGGAATCCTCTCCCGGAAGAAGGGCCTCCACGCCCGAAAAGCTTGAAGATGAGCGGGAGAATAAAAAAGAGCAACAGGAACAGGACAAAGAAGATTAGCTCTCCTTTGTCAAACCCATCCGGCGATGAATGCAGTTGCCGGTACTCCTCCAGCGGGGCCAGGACTTCTTCAAGGCTGACGCCGTATTCTTCGGCCACCTCGGCTGCCAGGGCCAGGTAGCCCATCTTGATGCCGGCGGCATAATTCTCTTCTTCCCACTCAGGAAGAACGTAATAGTCAAGAATATAGCCCGCTTTTCCGTCGGGGATGGCGCCTTCCAGGCCGTATCCTACCTCAATGCGCACTTTACCGCTTTGCCCGGCCAGCAGCCTTTCCCGGTCTACCAGAAGGAGCACGCCGTTGTTTTTGTCTTTTTTCCCCAACCCCCAGCTGCGAAAAAGGGTTAGGGCATATTCCTCGATGGGGGCTCCTTCCATGCTTTCCACCGTAACCAGGACCAGTTCCGCTCCCGTTTTTTCCTCAAGCGCCCGGCCTGCAGCGGAGAGCTCCGTGAAGGTTTCCGCGTCAAGAAGATTGGCGTAGTCGTTTACATAAGCGGCCGGTGAAGGCGGAGGGGGCACCTGTGTCGCCGCATCAACAGGGGCCGCGGCAAGCCAGAAGATGGCGGCGGCCACGATAAAAACTGTTGTGCAGCTAAGCCTGAGTATCTGTTTCACATTGTTCTCTCCTAAAGGAATAATTCACTGCAGTTAAGGACTGGCGAATTGCTCTTTTTCTAGAGACGGTTTGCCGGTAAACAAAGCAAAAGTGTATGACAAAACGGAGTTTCATTTAATTGTTGAAATCAACTTCCGGCGCCTTGCCGGCGCCTTCATCCGCTTCAAAGTAGTCCCTGCTGCTGAAACCAAACAACCGGGCTACGATCACCGTGGGGAAGCGGCGCACGGCTGCATTTATCTCTCTTACAGAGTTATTGTAATCCATCCGCGCCGTGGCGATACGGTTTTCTGTTCCGGCCAGTTCGTCCTGCAGCTGGCGGAAATTGGCGTCTGCCTTCAGGTTGGGGTAGTTTTCGACAACTACCAGCAGGCGGGCCAGCGCGCTGCTTAACTCCGCTTCAGCGGCGGCGCTTTCGGTGACAGTTTGCGCGCCGGCAAGTTTTGCGCGGGCGGCGCTGACATCGGCAAGAACTTCTTTTTCGTGTGCAGCGTAGCCTTTTACCGTTTCCACCAGGTTGGGAATCAGGTCCAGGCGGCGCTGCAGCTGGTTCTCAACCTGGCTCCAGTTATTGTTCACCTGCTCATCCAGGCCCACGAGGCGGTTATAGCTGCCGATGAGAGGCAGGACCAGCAGTACCACTAGCAGTACTACGACCGCCAGGAAAATAGTCAGACCCTTTTTCATCTCATATCCTCCCTGCTATAAGCTATGATTGTCATCCAATTAAGATTATATAATTATTGTAACTTACACCGGCGGTATCGTAAAGGGCAGCCCTTGCCGGAAAAGGACTCCTCTCCTGGCATCCTGAGGGCGAAGCCATCCCTGTCCATGTCATCCTGAGGGCGAAGCCCGAAGGATCTCTGCCTTGAGCGCTGCGAAGATGACCCTTTCCCATATTCATGAAAAACCGTTTGTCATACTTAAGCGCTGCTGCTAAAATTAGTAATAACCTTTGCAGGAGGTTAAACAAATGAAGATTGCTCCCAATATCGCCGCCCTGATTGGCAAAACCCCGCTGGTCTACTTGAACCGGGTTGCTGAAGGCTGCACCGCCAGGGTGGCGGCGAAGCTGGAATTTTTTAATCCCGGCGGCAGCGTGAAGGACCGCATCGGCCTGAGCATGATCGAAGCCGCCGAAAGGGAAGGGTTAATTAAAGAGGATACCATAATCGTCGAGCCGACCAGCGGCAACACAGGGATTGCCCTGGCCATGGTCAGCGCGGCGAAAGGTTACCGCTGTGTCCTGGTGATGCCGGAAACAATGAGCGCGGAACGGCGCGCTCTGCTGAAAGCTCTCGGAGCCGAGCTGATCCTGACCCCTGGAGAGGAAGGCATGCCCGGCGCGATCCGGAAAGCCGAGGAGATGGCCGCCGCCGACAAGCGCTGCTGGATTCCTCAGCAATTTTCCAACCCGGCCAACCCGGCGGCGCATGAGGCCTCTACCGCCTTGGAGATCTGGGAGGATACGGACGGCGCGGTGGATATTTTTGTCGCCGGGGTGGGCAGCGGCGGCACCATTACCGGGGTGGCCCGGATTCTCAAGCAGAAGAAGCCTTCCGTGCAGATCGTTGCCGTGGAGCCGGCCTCCTCCGCGGTGCTCTCTGGTGGGGGGCCCGGGACGCACCAAATCCAGGGCATCGGCGCCGGCTTCATCCCGCCGGTGCTGCAGCGAGAACTCATTGACGAAGTGATTCCCGTTAGCGATGCGGCGGCCTTCGAGATGGCGCGCCGCCTGGCTGAGGAAGAAGGCATTCTGGCGGGCATCTCCGCCGGCGCCGCCTGCCGGGCTGCCCTGCAGCTGGCCCGCCGTCCTGAGCACAGAGACAAGCTAATCGTTGTCCTTTTCCCCGATCTTGCCGATCGCTACCTTTCCACCGCTCTTTTTAATTCTTAGGCTTTTTCCCGCAAACACAATCGTCCAGGTTGAGGGCATCGCTTTTGCCCCCAACCTTTTATTCTCATGTCCTGGTTTGAGATCCTTCGCTGCACTAGGATGACATGATACCATTGACGTGATATGATCGTGAAAAGTAAAAAGATTTAAACATCATTATATTCCTGTTTAAAGAGAATTGTTTTCAGGTTCACTTAAACCATCTATTATTGGGGGAGAGGTGGCCGTGTTTTGAATTTCGAGCTCCGCCCCCTGGCGGCAATAAGCTTGTTTTATATCGCCGGCATCGCCCTGGGGCGGCTCTGGCTGGAGGCGCCCCTTTGGGCAATTATACTGCCGGGGTTCATGCTGGCTGTCATGGTCTGGGCTCTCTGGAAGAGGCGACTCAGCCTTTTTGCGGCATTATTAATGTTGATAGCGGCGGCCGCCGGGACGGCCGCCTTTTTTGTGGCTTTTTACCCGCACCCGGAGGGCGGCGGGCTGCTCGATTATGCCGGCCCTCCCCTTTATGTGGAGGGGACTATCGCAGAGGAGCCGCTGCACCGCGAGGATCACAGCGCTTACGTGCTGCAGGTGGAAACGGTGCAGACGCCGGAAGGGCGCCGAGATATCTCCGGCAGGCTCCTGGTCAAGATCTACGGCGTTGCGCGGGAACTCTACCGCTTCGGAGAAAGGCTGCGCCTGCGCGGCACCATCGTTGAGCCGAAAGGAAGGCGCGTGCCCGGCGGCTTTGACTACGCCTTTTATCTCCGCTCACAGGGGATTGACGGCCTCATCTATCCCAACCCGCTCCAGGTCAGCCTGCTTGGCGGCGGGAACCCCGGCCGCCTGGCTGCCTCGGCCATTGCTTTGCGCAGCCGCATGGTTGCCGTAATCGAAAAGAACCTGCCTTCGCCGGAGGCGGAGCTGCTGGCGGGGATCCTCTTCGGGCAGCGCAGCCGCCTGCCGGAGGATATTCAGGATAATTTCACCTCCAGCGGCACCGGCCACCTGCTTGCCGTTTCCGGCCTTCACGTGGGCCTGGTGGCGGCGCTGATTTTGGGGCTGTGGCGCAGGCTGGGCCTGCGGGGGAAGCTGCCGCTTTTCCTGGCCATTGTCCTCACTTTGGGATACGCCTACCTGACGGGGATGCGTCCATCGGCGCTGCGGGCGGCAGTAATGCTCTCTTTTGCCCTGGGAGCGCAGCTCCTGGACCGGGATCGAGATCTGCCCACGGCGATAGGCCTGGCCGCCCTGGTTACCCTGGCGCTGAATCCGCTTCATCTTTTCACTGTAGGCTTTCAGCTCTCTTATGCCGCCACCCTGGGCATAATCTACCTGCAGCCGCCCCTTGCCGAAGCGGCGCTAAAGATGAGACTGCCCAAATTTATCCGGTCTTCACTGGCGGTGACGCTGGCGGCGCAGATCGGGGTCCTGCCTCTCTGCGCCTACTATTTTCAGCATATCCCGGTAGGAGCGCTCTTCTTCAATCTGATCCTGCTGCCGCTGATGGCGCCGCTGGTGGGCCTGGGGCTGGGCGGCGCCCTGCTGGGGCTTAACTGGCCGGCGGCCGCCGCGCTGATCCTGCGTCTCTGCGGCCTCCTGCTTCAACTGGTGATCCTGGTTACTGGGCTGGCCCGCTACCCCTTTTTCTACCGCCCGGTCCAGCCCCCTGGTGAAGCGGGACTGGCTCTCATATACCTGTTGATGGCCGGCTCTGTTTTTCTATATTACCGCTATCGCCGGCTCCGGCAGCGGGAAAAAGAACTCCAGCCCCCACACCCGGCAAGTCAGGGCATGCCGCTGCAAAAATATCTCCTGAAATCTTTTACCAAACAAAACGCTATTTTTATCCGCAAGCTGCTCCTCTTTGCCATTCTGGGGCTGGCCGTCCTGCTGTTATGGGGTCACATCGTGATCCCGACTCACTCCTCCGAAATGGTAGTTGCTTTTCTCGACGTGGGGCAGGGAGCAGCGGCCCTGGTAGAATCGCCCTGCGGGACGAACATTTTAATCGACGGGGGCGGGGATTCTCCACCCAGGGAGGAGCCGGGAAAGACTGGGGAGATGGTGCTGCTTCCTTTCCTGCGCCGGCAGGGCATCCGCCGGATTGAGCTGGCCGTGGTCAGCCACCCCCACGAAGACCATTTTGGCGGCCTGCTGCCCCTTGTTGAAGAGATCCCCGTGAACACCCTCCTGGTTTCCCCTGCAGAAGGTGAATCGCCCTATTATGAAGACCTTTTGGAGCGGGCGGCAGCGCAGGGGATCCATATTGAGCGGGCCGGGGCGGGACGCGCCTGGGGCGCCGCTTCCGGGTTGCGCCTTGAGACCTTGGGGCCGCCGCAAAAACTAATCGAGGGAACCGGCAGTGACCTGAACAACAACTCGCTGGTCTTCAAGCTCAGCTACGGTGAAGCAAGCTTTCTGTTCTGCGGCGATATTGAAAATGAAGGCGCCCGGGAGCTTCTCAGGCAGAAATCCCATCTCGGGGCGGATGTGCTCCTGGTTCCCCATCACGGCGCTTTTATGGAGCTGCTGCCCGAACTGCTCCGGGCGGTAAAGCCACGCTATGCCGTCATTTCGGTGGGGCCAAACACCTTCGGCCATCCTCACCCGGACACCCTGGCTGCGCTGGAAGAAGCCGGCGTGAAAATCTTGCGCACCGACCTGCACGGCAGCGTCATCTTCCGGACGGACGGCAGCCGCCTCGAAGTAGAAACCATGCAGAAACCAGCCTCGGCCCCGTAATTCCCTCGCTTTCATTTAATTTGTAGGAGCCGGACATGCCCGGCCCGAAACCGTACCTTCCGGGTCTGTCCAAAAAGTCGCTTAAATCATTGATATAATAGTTATATGTTCCCTGGTCTGCCAGAGCTGTAGGGGCGGCTCATGAGCCGCCCGAACCCCTACCGGAGAAAAAAGCTGCTCCACTAACAGAATCACTCAGCCTTACCCCTGGCGAGACATGCCTCGCCCCTATAATTGTTAGCGTTTTTCTTGGAGCTGCTGAAACAAGGCAAGTTTATTTGAATTACGGGGGATAATATAAGGAGTCCTTCCCTAAGGACTTTTTCCCTTTTACCACCATGACGAGATGGAGTGGAGCAGATGCGCATTTTAATGCTTACATGGGAATACCCGCCCCGTGTAATCGGAGGGATAGCTCACGTTGTCAGCGAGCTCTCGCGCGCCCTGGCAGGCGAGGGCAACGAGGTGGAAGTAATCACCACACTGGAAGAAAATCTGCCGCATACAGAGAAAAATGAGGGGGTGATCATTCACCGGGTTTTGCCTTACCACGGCCGCCCGCTGAATTTTTTCGCCTGGGTGCACCAGTTGAACCTGGCCATGCTGGAGAAGGGGGTCAGCCTCTGCCTCAGGCGGCGCTTCGACCTGGTGCACGCGCACGACTGGCTGGTTGCTTATGCCGCACGGGGAATCAAGCATATTTTTCACATGCCCCTGATTGCCTCCATCCATGCAACCGAGTTTGGCCGCAACCAGGGCTTGCATAACGACGAGCAGCGCTACATCGGCGAAGTGGAATGGTTCCTGACCTATGAGGCCTGGCGGGTGATCTGCAACAGCCGTTACATGCGCGAAGAAATTGAAGGCGTTTTCAACCTGCCACCGGACAAAATATCAATCATTCCCAACGGGATCCGCCCGGCGGCTTTCCAGGTTTCCGCACCCGACCCGGCGGTGCGGCAGAAATTTGCCGCCCCGGGGGAGAAGATCATATTTTTCATCGGCAGGCTGGTGCGCGAGAAAGGGGTCCAGCTGCTGCTCGAGGCGCTGCCTATGATCCGGGATCGTTTTCCCAATGTGCGCGCCGTCATTGCCGGGCAGGGTCCCTATGCCGAAGAGCTGCACCGCCTTTCGCTTAATTTGGGTCTTGACCGGCAGGTTACATTTGCCGGTTTCATCGACGAAGAGACGCGGAATCAGCTTTACGCCCATGCCGACGTTGCTGTATTTCCCAGCCATTACGAGCCCTTTGGCCTGGTGGCGCTGGAGGCGATGGCCACAGGGACGCCGGTGGTGGTAAGCGACACCGGGGGCTTCTCTGAAACGGTAAACCACGGCGTCAACGGGATCAGGGCAGCCACGGGCAACGCGGCTGACCTTGCCGGGCAGGTCTGCGCTCTGCTTGGCAATCCCGGGCTTGCCCGCCGCCTGGCCCGGCAAGCCCTGCAGGATGTGGAGGACAAATATTCATGGCCTTCAATTGCCCGTCAATATGAATCAATCTACCAGCAAATTGTTTTTTCACCCGAGGCCAGGCGCTGGCGCCGTGAAACCGGCCGTCCGGAGCCCTTTTTATCACAGCCGGAACAGGTTGCCCCTGTTGTGTCTCCTCCCTCCCGCTACAATTAGTTAGTTAATTTGGTGCCAGGCACCTGGTTAACTAACTCTGCCTGGGTGGGGGATACTATTTGTGGAGTGTCTAACGGGACAATTTTACGCGACGAGGTGAACATTCTTGAAAGCGGTAATCATGGCGGGAGGCGAAGGTTCGCGCCTGCGCCCGCTAACCTGCGACAGGCCGAAGCCCATGGTCCCGGTGATGAACCGGCCGCTGATGGAGTACAGCGTAGAGCTGCTGCAGAAACACGGTTTTCGCGATATTGCCGTAACCTTGCAGTACCTGCCGGAGCAGATCAGGGATCATTTTGGTGACGGCAGCCGGTTTGGGGTTAATTTACACTACTTCGTAGAGGAAGAGCCCCTCGGAACGGCGGGAAGCGTTAAAAACGCCGCTTCCATGCTCGATGAGACTTTCATCGTGGTCAGCGGAGATGCGCTTACCGATTTTGATCTTACCGAAGCGGTGCATTTTCACCGTGCCCGCGGGGCCATCGCCACCCTTGTTTTGAAGTCGGTGGTAGATCCCCTTGAGTACGGCGTGGTAATGATCGATCCTGACGGTCGGATCAACCGCTTTCTGGAAAAACCGGGCTGGGGCGAGGTCTTCAGCGACACGGTAAATACGGGGATTTATATCCTGGAGCCCGATGTTCTCAACCTGGTTGAGCCGGGGCGCATGTTTGATTTCAGCAAAGATCTTTTCCCCCGCCTGCTGGAGATGAAGAAGCCGCTTTTCGGCTGTGTTCTGGAGGGATTCTGGTGTGATATCGGGGACTTAAAAGAGTATTTGCGGGCGCACCGGGAGGTCCTTGCCGGACGGGTCAGGGTAAAGCTGAACGGAGTTAGGGGCGAAAAAGGGATTTGGATGGAGGAAGGCGCGTCCATTCATCCCCGCGCGCTGCTCCAGGGGCCCCTCTATATCGGCGCGGGCTGTCACATTGGGCCGGGAACCCGGATTAGCGACGGCACGGTCCTGGGCTCCCATACCCGGGTGGAGGATAGGGCTTCAGTAAAAAGAGGGCTTACCTGGGAAGGAGCATATATCGGCAGGGGCGCCGCTCTGCGAGGGGGAATTCTCTGCAGTTCAGTTCAGCTGGGCAGCCGCGCCGCCGTTTATGAAGAGGCGGTAGTCGGCGACGGCAGCCTCGTTCAGGAGGGGGTGGTGATTAAACCCGGGGTAAAAGTATGGCCGGCAAAGGTGGTTGAAAGCGGTGTAGTTTTGCATGAGAGCCTGATCTGGGGGAGTAAGGCTACACGGACAATCTTTGGGCGCCATGGCATTCAGGGAGAGATGAACCGTGATATTACCCCGGAAATGTTGGTCCGGCTCGGCGCGGTATACGGCTCCATCTTGCGCGGAGCGGTCCTGGTCAGCGATGACGGCTATAAGCCTTCGGTAACTCTGCGCAAAGCCTTTATTTCGGGATTGCTGTCCGCGGGAGTATCTGTATTCGACGGCGGCGAACTTCTCATCCCCATGGCGCGGCGTGCGGTAACCTACCTGAAAGCGCGTGGGGGGATGCATATCTCGCATTCTTCCGGCGAGAAATACGGCATCTCTCTTACTTTTTTTGACGATGAAGGGCTGCCCCTGGCGCGGAGCCTGGAGCGAAAGATAGAACAGCTCTATTTCCGTGAGGATTTTTCCCGGGCTCCCGGAGATGCCATCGGTGAAGTTTTGCGGCTTTCAAACCTGGATGAGATTTACCGTACCGAGCTGCTGCGAAACGTCTCTCTCAACAAGCTGGCCCGGGCGGGCCTGCGAGTCGTGCTGGGCAATCCTACGCCGTACCTGCGGCGCTTTCTTATTCCTTTGCTGCAGCAGATCTATTGCACCGTTATAACGATAAATTCCGCATCAGCTTCCGGGGACGAACCCGGCTTCGATATAAACGATCTGCCCACCTATCGCAGCAGTGAGCTGGCGGCGGCGGTGCGGAGAAATAATGCCACCCTCGGTGCGATGATCACACCGGGCGGCGATAAGGCGCTTATTTTCGATGAAAGGGGAAAGCCTGTGCAGGGCGATCTCTATACCGCCCTCATCTCATTGTTGATTTTCCGGGAGCGCCGGGGAAGCACCGTGGCGGTGCCGGTGCATGTCTCGCAGGTTGTGGAGAAGCTGGCGGAGCGTTACCAGGGGCGGGTGCTGCGGACCAAGGCTGCGCCGCGCAGCCTGATGGAGATAGCAGAGAAGCAGGAGAAGCAGGCACCCTCCCGGTCGGGCCGCAACCTCTCCGCAGCGCTCTCTTTCGACGGTGTCGCCGCGCTAATTTACCTGCTCGATCTGCTGGCCGACCAGGATCTCACCCTCACCGGGCTGCTTGATGAGATCCCGGCGATTAAGGTCCGGGAACGGGAGATACCCTGTCCCTGGACGATGAAGGGGCGGGTAATGAGGCGCCTGATCCAGGAGACGGCCAACAGGAGGACCGAGATGATTGACGGTCTAAAAATTTACCATCCCCAGGGGTGGACCCTGGTATTGCCCGATCCGGAGAAGCCTTCCTACCGCGTTTACAGTGAAGCTTTTTCCGAAGAGTTTTCTGATTCGCTGGCTGAACTTTACATCCAGAAAATAGATCATCTCCAGAAGGAACCCTAAGAAAATTTCAATTGATGTTTTTCAGGGAAAATTGTTTTTCCTGGCGCTAAATCCTATAGAGTATTTAACACAGCTTTCAAAAGGAAAAGAGAAGTAAAGGCGCGAATACCTAGGCAGTGATTTCAATAAAGGAGAACTGCCTTGGAACGGGAACGCGTGGCGCAGCTGGTAAGGCAGAATGACGACGCTTCGCGCCGTGAGCTTTTTGAGATATTTTACAGGCGCACCTACGCCGCGGTTTTTGCCATTTTACGCCACCGGGAGAGCGCTGAGGATATTACCCAGGATGCTTTCATTAAGGCTTTCCAGAATATAACCCGGTTGCGGGAAAAAGAGAAATTTGGGCCCTGGCTGGCGGCAATTGCGACCAACCTGGCCCGCAATCATTTAAAGCGCGAGAAACGCCTTTATTATTCCGGCAACCCCGTTGAACCGGAGGCCGGTTCAGCCGAAATAACTCCTAGCAGCACCGAAGAGCAGGTCATCCGCGAAGAAGAAATAGCCCGGGTCCGTGCGGCCCTGCGCACTCTTCCTCCCGAGCAGTACCAGGTGGTGATCATGCAGTATTATTACGATCTTAAGCTTGCCGAGATAGCACGGCTCCTTAAAATCAGTCCCGGAACTGTAAAGTCGCGTCTTTTCCGGGCCCGTGTCAGGTTGTCCCGGGTGCTGGAACCAAAAGAAGATCTTATTTGTCAAACAGATGAGGGAGGCGGTGTAGATTAATGCATTCTGAGCGAACCGGCCGCAGCCATGAAGAGATTATTCGGGAGGCGCTGCAGCGCGAGCTGGAAAGCGTGTCTTATCCACCAGCGGAGCCGCTCTGGGCGCGCATCCAGGCGGGCCTGGCCCGGGAGAAAAAAGAGCGTGCCGCCCTCTGTTCCCGCCCTCTCCACTGGCGGCGCCTGGCCGGCGCAGCCGCCCTTATTCTTCTTTTTGCCGGCGGCGGCCTTGCCCTCAGCCGCTCCGGCCTGCTGACTTCGCAGCGCCTGTCATATGAGGAGAACGCAGAGCTGGATTGTGTAGATGGAAAAAATTCGGAAGTTCCTTCAACAGCAAACGCAGAAGCGGTGACGCCGCCGCTTACGCTGCCGGGCGGGTTTGCCCTTGACAAAGAAGGGGCGCAAGAGTTTTTCCAGGCAGGGAATGATTATGCTGCCGCTGTCTACCGCCGAGGAGACGAGAAGCTGATCTGGATATGTGATTGCTCTCCTTCGCCGGACTTGCAGGAATTTGTCGACCGGATCAGCCGGAAAATTGGTGTCAGCGCTGAAACTATTGAAGACACTTCGGTTAATATTTGCCGGGACGGCATGCTTGAATTTACCGCTGGCGGCCGCCCTGGTATTGCCTGGCTGGATCAAGATGGCGCCCAGGCCTTTCTCATTTTACATGGTTCCCCTGACTTAGATTTACGCTCCCTGATTAGCGGTCCTTAACCAACTCCCAAATAGATTTTCCGGCGATGCTGCGATCATCTTGCGTTATATTGCCGGGCTAATCGATAAATTGCCGGTTTGATTTATCCATTTTTTGCGCAAAAGGGTTGCATCAAAGCCCGGTAAAGTATATAATATGCTCAGGCAAAAGTTAAACCGATAAAGGCAAAGCTGCCGCAAGGCAGTGACGCAAAGCTATGGGTCCTGTAAAGGATCGCCAGGCTGCCGGTCAGGAACTGATAATAATAATATTTTTCTCCCTGATGAGGCAGCCGCAAGCTGTCTCTTTTTTTAAATCTTGAAATGACCTTAAGCCCCAGCTAACCCCGGCTTGGTTCCTTCACCGTTTTGGGTACAAAAGTTAATTTTTGTACCCATTTTTATTTTCTAGTTTCAATTGTTCTCTTTCAAAAAGCACTGATATTGGATTAAACAACTCCTGCCAGATCAACGGGCACTGTGGTTTTAAAATCCCGGTATAGACGGTAATCAAGCTGCGGGAAGACATTATCCGCCTCTTCCAATCCTTTAAGCCATTCGGCGTCAATAGCACCCTCGTCTATCTGGCGCGCCAGGGTCCGGAAGCGAACCAGGTGGCTTTCCGCCCTGCTGCGGGCGTAGTCGACCATGGTCCCGGCAGTCATGATAAAAGGCCAGTCGCTGCTCTGGGCCAGCATCAGTTCGCGGGCGGCCTGTCGAAGGGCCCTTTCCAGCAGTCCTTCAGCTTCGGAGTGCGCCGTTGCCAGCCTGATCATATCGGCGGCGGCTTTGTGCAGGTGCCGGTAAAGCCAGTCATTGCTTCCGTTTAGCCACACTTCGTGATACCCCTTGTCTCCCCAGCTGGAAGGGTTGGGCGTTGCCAGCTGCAGCGGATAACCCAGGTCCAGATATTCCCCGGGAGTGATCAGCTTTACATGCGGCTGGTCAAAGGCTATTTTCCGGAAAAGATAATCGAGCCATTGAGGCCCCTCAAACCACCAGTGGCCGAAAAGCTCGGCGTCATAGGGGGAGATGACTATGGGCGGACGGCCCATTAAAGTGGAAAGGTAGCGGACCTGCTGTTCGCGGTTAAACATGAAGTTTCCAGCGTGCAGGGCGGCCTTCTCCCGGGCCCGGTCCGGCCGGTAAGGCTCCTTGTATTCCAGCCCTTCACAGGTGATGCGGTAATACTTTATGCCGGTGTCGCTGCGCATGCCGGGGGGATGCAGGTGGGGTCCAATATAGTCCAGCGGCAGATCATAGGCAATATCGCGGTAGAATTCGCGGTAGTCATAATCCCCGGGGTATCCTTCCTGCGCGCTCCAGACCTGCTTTGATGTCTCCGCGTCCCGGCCGAAAACAGCAACGCCGCTTTGGGTCAGGATGGGGCTGTAGACACCGTACTTGGGGCGGGGTGAAGCGAAGAGGACCCCGTGAGTGGCGGTAATAAAGTATTGTATGCCCAGTTCGCTGATGAAGTCATCAAGGCCGTGTTCAAAGGCGCATTCGGGCAGCCACAGCCCCCGCGGCGCCTCTCCAAAAAGGGCCGTATGATACTGGACACCATTGGCTATCTGTGCATAGATGCTCTCAGGTTGAAGCTGCAGCAGCGGCAGGTAAGCATGAGTGGATGCGGTGGTGATTAGCTCCAGGTAGTTTTCTTCAGCCAGCTTGCGGAAGGCGCTTACCAGGCGGCAACCGTAGCGATCCAGGTAGGCTGCGGCAGAGTCAAAATGCGAGCGGTAGAGCTGAGCCAGGGGAGCGAAAGAGGGGTCGCCGGCGGTTCTCTCCTCTTCGAGCCGGGCCAGGTTTTGCAGCCTCTGCAGGTATTGACGGCAGCGCTTCTGCAAGAGAGGGTCTTCCATCATTGCCAGCAAGGTTGGTGATAGCGAAAAAGTCAATCGGAAGTCAATACCCTCATCTCGCAATCTTTCAAAAACCATGAGCAGGGGAATGTAACATTCGGTTACCGCTTCAAAAAACCATTTTTCTTCGAGGGAATGCTCATATTCCGGGTGGCGGACATAGGGCAGGTGAGCGTGTAAAATTAATGCAAGAAAACCTTGAGCCATGACTTTTTAAAAGCCTCCTTCGGGCAGTTCTTTGAATTGAATTGTTTTCTCTTTATTTCCTCAGGCGTCTAAAAAATTCCGCCGAGCTGAGATGATAGAGTGAGATCCGGCGGAAAAGCTTTTGCGCTTTCCAGTCGGGGAGTTGCCAGTTTTCATCGATCAGGTCGCTGAGGCCGTTGCGGGGGGTCCGGACTAAGTTTGAACGGAGAAGGTATTGGAAAGGAATTCCTGGCGCTTTCCAGCCTAATTCAACATGGTAATACCTGTCTGCATTAGCAACAGTGATATACCAGTTATTGCTTTCCCGGCTTACTTCCAGGTCAAAAAAGCTTTCTACTGTTTCTTCTTCGGGCCAGGCATATTTATAGACCCGCAGGCAATAAGCGATTTCCGGACATCCTTCCTCTATCGCCCTTTTTTCCAGGGCTGCTCGGGTCTGCGGGCTTACTTCCCAATATGCAAAAATATTGTGGGGGTCCCGGGGCAATATGACCAGGCGATCTTCGCCGTATAGCTCCGGCAGAGACTCGCCGCGGTTTAAATAAATAGTCTGTGGATCGGCCACGCGTTCGCCTCCTTAAAATAGTAAATTAGCAATGATAAGGCTGTGACTGGCAATAAATACAAGAAAGAGAGTATCAATTTCAAAAGCTATTATTCCCTAAGCGGCAGGATATATAGATCCGGTCCTGCAGCTTTGGGCGGAATAAAAAGGCCTGCAGCGGGAAACATAAACTTGATTTTTGGCAAGATTACACTGTAAAACTGGGAGCGTGCCGCCGAACGCTGCTGCCTTCTTTACGCGGCCTGGCTCCCGCAAAGCTGCCCTTTGTCTCATATGCCGAACCCTATTGACCGAATGGCGGATCCGGACCGCCGGGGCTGACCGGTTAAATTTATGAGGAGGTGTCTTTTTGTCTGAAATTCGCCGTGATCCCATCTCCGGACGGCTGGTGATCTTCGCCACGGAGCGCTCCAAACGACCGGCAGCCTTTGCCGGAAAAGGCGGCGGGGCAAACGGCCGCGCCGCCGTTCCCGCTTACCTGGAGGGCTGCCCTTTTTGCGCCGGAAATGAGCGGATGACTCCCCCGGAGCTCCTGGCGCTGGGGCGCAGCACGGCGGAACCGGATACTGCCGGATGGCGGGTCAGGGTTGTGCCGAACAAGTACCCGGCGGTGATGCTGGAGGAAAAAGGAACGCCGGATTTCCGGGGAGCATTGAGCCCCGGCTACGGCGCTCACGAGCTGCTGATTGAAATCCCGGAGCACAACCTGCAGCCCGGCAGCTTTCCCCCGCGGCAGATGGAACTCGTCGTTGAAGCATATTACCGGAGAGGCCGGGCGCTGGCGAATTACCGCCGGCTTCGCTACCTGCAGATCTTCCGCAATCACCGCCGCGAAGCGGGCGCCTCCATTGAACATCCCCACTCCCAGCTCATCGCTCTTCCCTTTGTTCCTCCCGCCGTCCGGCTGGAGCTTGAAAGTGCACACCAGGCTTACCTTGCCGAAGGGATCTGCCCTTTTTGCCGCATGCTGGAAGAGGAGAGGCAATTCGACGGCCGAGTGATTCTTAATTGCGGCGCTTACACCGCCTTTATCCCCTTTGCCGCCCGCAGCCCCTTTGAAACCTGGATCCTGCCGCGGCGTCACGAAGCTTCTTTTTTTGAAACAGCAGCCTCCGAGCGGGCTGAGCTGGCGGAGTTCCTTGAAGAGCTGTTCCGGCTATACGCGCACGTTTTAGGGGACACCCCCTACAATTATTGCCTGCATACTGCGCCCCTGCGCAGTCTGCCGCTGCCCCATTACCACTGGCACATAGAACTGATCCCCAGGGTAAGCATTGCCGCGGGATTTGAAATGGGCAGCGGGGTCTATATCAACGTAACGCGGCCCGAAGAAGCGGCCCGTTTTTTACGAGAGAAAGGAAGAGCGGAGCATGAATCATGGCGGAAAGATCTACTTTATACTGGCCTTGCACAATCACCAGCCTGTAGGCAACCTGGATGATGTCCTGGAGCAAAGCTTTGCGCGCACCTATGAACCTTTTATTGATGTCCTGGAGAAATTTTCTACCATAAGAGTAGCCCTGCACTACTCCGGCAGCCTTCTCGACTGGCTCGTGGAAAAGAAGCCGGAATTCATCGGCCGGCTGAAGAAACTCGCTGCCGCCGGCCGGGTGGAGATCCTGAGCGGGGCTTATTATGAACCCATTCTTCCCGCGATCCCCGATGAAGATAAAATTGGCCAGATCCGCCTTTTCACGGACCGCCTGCAGGAGCTCTTTGGAGTAAAGCCGCGCGGTATGTGGCTGGCGGAGCGAGTCTGGGAGCCGCACCTGCCCCGCCCCATCCGCCAGGCCGGGATGGAGTACCTGGCCCTGGATGACACTCACTTCCGCGATGCCGGCTGTGCAGAACTGGAGCACTATTTCAGGACTGAAGAGGAAGGCTATCCCCTGGACATCTTTCCCATCAGCGAAGAGCTGCGCTACCTGATTCCTTTCAAGGCGCCCGGCGAAACGATTGCCTTTTTTCGAGAAAGGCGGGATGAAGAGAAGCAGCGCCTCTTTGTGCTGGCGGACGACGGGGAAAAGTTTGGCGGCTGGCCGGGAACCTATGAAGCGGTCTATGAAAAAGGCTGGCTTGAAGAATTTTTTACCCTGCTGCTGGAGCAGGAAGACTGGCTCAATGTAGTTACCTTTGAAGAGTACCGCCGCCTTTTCCCCCCGCGAGGGCCCGTTTACATGCCGGCAGGGGCTTACCGCGAAATGAAAGAGTGGTCCGGGGGCTTCTGGAGAAATTTCCTCAGCCGCTATCCGGAAAGCAATCGCATGCATAAGAAGATGCTGGCGGTGCGCCGCCGCTGGGAGCAGCTTCCGGAAGGAGAGCTTCGCGACCGTGCACAGCGCCTGATCTGGGCGGGCCAGTGCAACTGCGCTTACTGGCACGGGGTTTTCGGCGGCCTTTACCTCAATTTCTTGCGGGCGGCTGTCTGGCAAAAGCTGCTGCAGGCTGAAAAGCTCATCGACGACCATATGAAAACAGCTCCCTACCTGGAGCTGCAGCGGGGGGACTACGGATACAGCGGCGCGGAAGAGCTCTATCTTTTTACCGACCGCCTTAACATGCTGCTTGCGCCGCAGTTTGGCGGCAGCCTCTGGGAGCTTTCCTGGAGGCCGGCAGCGGTGAACTTTCTTGACACCCTAACGCGCCGCCCCGAAGCATATCACCAGGAATACCTGAAGCAGGCTGAGCCTTCGCCGCCGGGGGGGGAGGTAGCCTCGATCCATCACCTGCGCGCGATCAAGGAAGAAGGGATCCTGGATCAGCTGTTCTTCGATCCCTACCCCCGGGGGGCTTTGATCGAGCATTTCTTTGAAGACGGCCTCTCCCTGGAGCAATTTGGCAAGGGGAGCTACCGGGAATGCGGCGATTTTTTAATGCAGCCGGCCGGAGTGCAGGTGGAGCGGCTGCCTGCGGGCGAGGGGCACAGCGGCGAGGGAGTGCAGATTACTTTTCAGCGGAAGGGAACGCTCGGCGAGGCGGCGCCCTTGCTGCTGCAGAAGAAAGTGACCATCTATGCGGGAGACGACAGCCTCCAGGTAGATTATCACCTGGCCAACCTGGGGGAAGAGGATGTCTTCGTCCGCTTCGGAGTGGAGTTTAACTTTGCTTTTCTTTCCGGGTCCGACGAAGAGCGCTACTACATCATCCCGGGGCACGATCTTGAAGATGTCAGCCTCGGTTCCAGCGGCGCCGCCGAACCGGTGCAGGAGGTGTCGCTGGTTGACCGGCGGCGCGATCTGCAGCTCACTCTTTCCTGGCGGCAGCCGGCCCTGCTCTGGCGGATGCCGGTTGAGACAGTCTCCCTCTCGGAAGCCGGCCTGGAGCGCTCCTACCAGCAGTCGCTTATCCTGCCCCGCTGGGATTTTCAACTGGCTGCCGGCGAGAGCCGTGATCTGAATTTGTCGCTGCACCTATCTGCGGCGGGCAAAAAAGAGCCGGAGCAAATTCCTGCCCGGGAGGAGGCGGGAACATGAGCGAACAGCCGCTCTACGTGGCCTTTGTCTGGAACCAGCACCAGCCCATTTACCGGGATTCGCTCTCGGGTGAACTGATCATGCCCTGGGTGCGCCTGCATGGGAGCAAGGATTATTACCAGATGGCGGCGATCCTGGAGCAATATCCAAAGGTGCGCCAGACTTTCAACCTGACCCCCTCGCTGCTGGAGCAGCTGGAAAGCTATCTTTCAGGAACTGAAGATTTTTATCAGAAGGTAAACAAGCCTGCGGAGAAACTTAATGATAAGGAGAAAGAGTACCTGCTCCAGCACTATTTTGATATTCACTGGGATAAGGTGATTGGGCAGCAGCCCCGCTACCTGGAACTGCTGGAGCTGCAGGGGCGGATCCGAGAGCCGGACGATGTGCGGCCGGCCCTGGATCGCTACCGCCTCCAGGATTATCGCGACCTGCAGGTCTGGTTTAACCTGGCCTGGATAGATCCCGAAATCCGCCGCTCCGATACCTCTTTGAGCAGTCTCGTTGAAAAGGGGAGCAATTTTAGCGAAGCGGAGCAGCACCTGGTGATGGAGAAGCAGCGCGAGCTGCTTGCCGGGATCGTCCCCCTGCACCGCCGCTTGCAGGAGCGGGGGCAGATCGAGATCATGACCACCCCCTTCTATCACCCCATCATGCCGCTGCTCATCGACAGCTGCAGCGCCTTGCGGGCCTGCCCGGGGCTGCCGCTGCCGCGCCGCTTTCAATATCCGCAGGATGCCTGTGAACAGCTGGCCATGGCCGAACGCCAGTACAGGATGCTTTTTGGCCGCCGCCCCAGGGGGGGCTGGCCTCCGGAAATGGCAGTGAGCCCGGAGACAATTGCCCTCTTCACCACCTACAGTTTTGAATGGGCCATTAGCGATGAGCAGGTTCTGGCTCACTCTATCAATGCCGAGATCATCCGTGACGGCTACGGCCATGTTTTAAATGGGGATCTCCTCTACCGGCCTTACCGGGTTCGCGGGGCCGGGGGAGAGCTCGCAATGGTCTTCCGGGATCACCATCTCTCCAACCGCATCGGCTTTGAATACCAGCATTTCCGTCCCGACGACGCCGCCGCCGACCTGGTGCACCGCCTGCTGAAGATCCGGGAGAACCTGGCCTGGGCGCCGGACAGCCACCTGGTTACGCTTTCACTGGATGGGGAGAACGCCTGGGAATGGTATCAGGGGGACAAGGGCCCCTTTTTGCACAGCCTCTACCGCCGCTTAAGCGAAGAGCCGCGCCTCTGCTGCTGCACGGTGAGTGACTACCTGGCGGCGCACCCGCCGCAGAGGGTGATCGATAATCTTTTTACCGGATCGTGGGTAGACCACAACCTGACCCGCTGGATTGGCACGGAAAACAAGAATCTTCTATGGGATTACCTCCTCGATGCCCGTGAAGCGGTGGAGCGGTACAGTCACAGCAGCTCCTGTGATGAAGAAATATTGAAGCGAGCCCTGGAGAATATTTATATTGCCGAAGGGAGCGATTTCCCCTGGTGGATCGACAGTATGCCTTACTACTTGGCCGCTCCTTTTGACGCTCTTTTCCGCAGGCACCTCGCCGCAGTTTATCACTCCCTGGGAGCGGCGGCGCCCGACTATCTTTACCGCCCCCTGGCCCGGCCCCAACCCGGAGAAAAAGCTTTTGCCGTAGACCCGCTGGCCGGCCCCATTGCCATGGTCTCCTCCTCC
>Ga0208693_1000776_pt1 | contig 24632 bp, 19 predicted proteins | sample AD_UKC071_MetaG_FD_184438 | JGI IMG/M metagenome (GOLD analysis project Ga0208693, IMG submission 184438) | Active sludge microbial communities of municipal wastewater-treating anaerobic digesters from USA - AD_UKC071_MetaG (SPAdes) (version 2) | ecosystem: Engineered > Bioreactor > Anaerobic >... | reverse complement strand
AAAATGACTAAAACCCTTCATATTGTAGGTGTCAATGCCACCTGCCAATCCCATAAACCAGTTGTCGCTGGCCTTATTCTTCAGGTAAACAGTACCGTGAGAAACATTCTGAACTTCTTGAGCACTTATACAAAATGCGACAAGAGCAGAGATTAAAAGTAAACTAAACTTTTTCATAAATTTAAATTTTAAATTTAAACAATTAAATTCTTAATTCCCATAACTCGATATTAGCGTTGGTGAAGCCCTTTTGATGAGGGTTCCCCTTACATTTGCTTCGATATATATAACATTCGCATTTTTAAAATGTTCGATACGGTTAGAAAAATATGATAAATTTGTATCGTTTGTTACAACCCTCACTCTTTCAACTTTAAATTTTCAAAAGAAACAACACCACATGAGTGCCGAATATCATACAAAGATAAAATTAAATTTCATCTAAATGATATTTTTAATAAAAAAAACGTTTTAAAATTCGATTTTAAAACGTTTTTACTTATAATTCCAAATATTGTCTACTCTTTTTATGTGTTGCTTAACTAACCTAAATAACTTTTCAACAACTTACATCTGGAATCTTGACGAAGTCGCCTAATTGCCTTTTCTTTAATTTGACGAACTCTTTCTCTCGTTAATTGAAACTTATCTCCGATCTCCTCAAGCGTCATTTCCTGACAACCAATACCAAAGAACATTTTAATAATATCGCTTTCACGTTCTGTTAATGTCGATAAGGCACGTTCTATTTCTTTTTGAAGAGATTCTCTCATCAAAGTTTCATCGGCAGACGGCGCATCATCGTTTACCAATACATCCAGCAAACTATTATCTTCACCTTCTACAAAAGGAGCATCCATCGATACGTGTCGTCCTGAAACTTTCAATGAATCAGAAACTTTCTCGACAGGCACATCCAATTCTTCCGCAAGCTCTTCAGCAGAAGGACGTCGCTCGTTTTCTTGTTCAAATTTTTGAAATGCCTTGTTTATCTTGTTCAAGGAACCTACCTGATTGAGAGGCAACCTTACGATTCTCGACTGTTCGGCTAATGCTTGCAAGATGGATTGTCGAATCCACCATACCGCATAACTGATGAATTTAAACCCTCGGGTTTCATCAAATTTTTCAGCAGCTTTTATTAATCCCAAGTTACCTTCATTAATTAAGTCAGGAAGACTCAATCCTTGATTTTGATATTGTTTGGCAACCGATACAACAAAACGGAGATTGGCACGGGTTAGTTTGTCCAATGCCTCTCTGTCGCCCTTCTTAATCGCTTGAGCCAACTCAACCTCTTCTTCAACAGTAATCAAATCTTCTCTTCCAATCTCTTGCAGATATTTGTCAAGAGAAGCACTTTCTCTATTTGTTATTGATTTTGTAATCTTTAATTGTCTCATTCTCTAGCTATCCTATTTATTTTAAATTGAAATTTAAAAAATCAAATGTTATGTGTTAATTATATATCTGAATTTTTATTTCTAAAACCATAACAAAGGATACAGCTCAACACTGAATCCTTCGTTATTATCAACAACTTTTACCCTCTTTTTGTTTCCCAAAAGATGCAAATTCACCTATCGTCTCCCTTTATTTTTTAGATAGATCGATTGCAATGTATTGTGTTCTGCCATTGGGCGGGTAAAACCCTGCTATCAAAATCACTTTATCTTCATCGGAACCCCGCGCAGCAACAGAAGCAACAATTTCGGCAACATCATCTTCACTATCTACAGGCATGTTATTTATTCTCATAATGATAAATCCTTTTCTTATACCTTCTTTGTAGAATAATCCGTCTTTTGTTACATTCGAAACCTCAACGCCACTTCGTATACCCAATCGCCTTTTTTGCTCATCGGGGATTTTCTTGAATTCGGCACCCAACATTTTCAATGCATCGGGTCTTTTGATAATCTCGGTACTTCCCTGCATATTGATTAATTCTACTACAAAGGTTTTTTCGCTACCGTTTCTGTCGACCGTTACTTTTACTTTGTCTCCGGGGCGGTATCGGCTTAACTGATTTTGCAACTCGGCAAAATTTTTAACCGGTACGTTATTTATTGCCTTAATAATATCGCCTTTTTCTATACCTGCTGCTCTGGCAGGACTTCTATCCGAGAAATCCTCGACTACCACACCCTGAATTTTTGCCAGCTCGCTCGCTCTCTTAGGATCGTACCTTTTCAGGTATTCGATATTGGGAACCTGAATTCCAAGAACAGCACGCTGTACAACTCCATATTCTTTGAGGTCGGCAGCAACTTTTCCTGCTATAGAGATGGGAATAGCAAACGCGTAACCCGTAAAATTCCCGGTTTCGGAATAAATAGCAGTATTAATACCTACCAGTTCTCCTCTGACATTTATCAATGCTCCTCCACTATTGCCGGGGTTTACCGCTGCATCAACCTGAATAAACGATTGTAGACCCATATTTTCGCCCACAATATTGGTTCTGTTTTTTGCACTTACGATACCTGCTGTAACGGTTGAAGTCAGGTTAAACGGATTGCCTATGGCTAAAACCCATTCGCCCACTCTTAGTGCGTCGGAATTCCCGAAAGGAATATATGAAAAATTATCGCCGTCAATTTTCAATAGCGCAATATCCGATTGTGAATCGGTACCGACTACTTTAGCAGTAAATTCACGATCGTCATTTAATGTTACAGAAACCTCTCTTGCATCTTGAATTACATGATTATTGGTAATAATATACCCATCTTTCGAAATAATCACCCCCGATCCGTAACCCACTACTTCGCGAGGTATTACCCTTTGGCCAAAACCAAAAAAGAAATCGAAAGGATCGATTATCACTTGCTCACGTACCGCTTTTGTTTTTACGTGAACAACGCCATGAACAGCCTTTTCGGCAGCTTCCGTAAAATCGAAATATCCTTGAGATGCAGTTAAATTGGTTAGAATAACATTTTTATCTTGCTCAAAAGAACCCGCATATTCTCCTACATTTCCCGAAAGGGCTTTGTTCCTTTTTTTGTTTATCTGATCATAACCAAACATTGTTATGACAGAACTCACAACGGCAATTAAAATAATGCCCAATACACTTTTGGCACGATTTGCATTCATATCTTTTATTTTTTTATGGTGTTCTTTTCCCCTCTTACTTCATTTAGCGCTCAAAGATAATAACAAAAAATACACACTATTCCACCCTGTCTTTTTGTTTTTAACACTTTTAACCAAGCGCATATATACTTAACCCGTTTTAACCGACATTTTAAATAAGTCAAGGTTTAAACGACACATTGTCATTTTCTTATATTTAACGTATTTCCCGCCATTTTGTTTATTCGATATATCATCTAAATTTATTTCTTTTTTTATTGGCACATTTCTTAAATCCAAAATTGTTGATAGGTTGAAATATATCCATGAAGATTAAATCGACATAATACTTATCTCCACCAAAGAGTTTGCTATTACGATTTATGATAACCGCCTGAAAGGAATATCTTATGATAAACAAGACGATTCCAACGGCAAGCAGGATATAATTGGCATTCAGCAGTCCCAAACAAACAGCAGCAATAAAAGAAAGATAAAAACCATATTTGGAGAAAGTTTCCAAACCAAAAATAGAAGGGTGAAAGCCTTGATAAAATTGTTTTGTATGCAAATATTTCGATTTCAATGCCCGCCAAACCGATAAACTATTCACTACATCGCTTGTGGTCATACTTTCAGGCGAAATAACAACTCCTGTATTTTTACCGTTCGCTATTTTATTAATATACAGATCATCTTCTCCATCTTCGAAATTCAAAATTGACGAAAATCCCTTTTGTTTGAAAAACAAATCCCTAGTATACGCCATATTCATCCCGGTACCCATAAACGGCCGATGAACAATGGCCATTGATAAATATTTTATTCCTTGTACAAGGTTATCATACAAAATAAACCGACGCAGTAGAATAGTTTTGGAAATATCGAATTTACAGAAACCTAAAACTATTTCTTTCCCTTTGGCAAACTCTTCCGCAAATTTTCTTATCCATTGATCGGATACCGGTTTGCAATAAGGTTCCGTAAAAAGCAGAACATTATTTTTTGCAGCTTTTATCCCGAGGGTTAATGCCAGCTTCTTCTCATTCCATTCTTCTGCTTCTTGCGGAACATAAGTGTGGTAGAGATTATCATACGTCTGCTCCAAACGCTTTAAAACCATATCGCTCTCATCGGTCGAACCCATATTTACAACAATTACCTCAAAATCGGGATAATCCTGATTGAGAATAACAGGAAGATGCTTTGCCAGATTTTCTGATTCGTTTTTTGAAACGATAACCACAGAAACCGGTTGTAAATCCTCATCGGGAATAGATGTTTCCTTTTTTTTTGAAAAATAAGAATAGGGTTTCTTGTACAGAAGAAAATAAAAAAGGAGCTGAATAACAAAAAATAGCAGAAGGGCGGCAAGGATAATCCAATCGATGATAGAAAAATCAAACACCGACGAAAACGAAAAATTCATATTCACTTAAATTTGATCCGAAAAATATGATTTAGGCAATTCTCTGCAATTGTATTGTGAAGCCATCACTTCTCCATAAGCTCCTGCCGAACGAATGGCTATCAGATCGCCACGTTTTGCCCGATTAATTTCCATATTTTTGGCAAAAGTATCGCTCGACTCGCAAATAGGACCAACCACATCATAGCGAGTCAGTACTTCTTCTGAACTCATATTTTCAATATGATGAAACGCCTGGTATAAAGCCGGACGAATAAGATCGGTCATACCGGCATCTATAATGAGAAACTTTTTGCTGATCCCTTCTTTTACATATATAGTTCGTGCAATAAGCGAGCCACAAGGAGCAACCACCGATCTTCCCGGTTCAAAATGAATGGATTGGTCATCATTTAACTTCATATGCTTATCAAAAAGGCTGAAATACGATTCAAAATTGGCTACGGGGCAATGATTCGGGTGCATATAGTTAATACCTAATCCGCCACCTACGTTGATAAGTTGGAGACGAGCACCTCGGTTTTCGAACCAATTTTTCCATTCCATAGCCCTCACGCACAGATTCTCAAAAGCACAAAGATCCGTGATTTGCGATCCAATATGAAAATGAATTCCGATCAGTTCGAGATGCGATGCTTCGGCAATAAAGTTCAGCGCTTTCGGCAAATCTTGTTCATTCAACCCAAATTTGTTTTCATTCAAACCGGTGGTAATGTATTCGTGCGTATGAGCATCGATATTGGGATTGATACGCAAAGCAATGCGCGCACGTTTTCCTTTCTTTGAAGCCAATTCTTCAATGGTTTTCATTTCGGGCAACGATTCCACATTGAAACAAAAGATATCGGTATCCAAAGCCAAATTAATTTCTTTATCGGTTTTCCCTACACCCGCAAAAACAATCTTCGACGGAGAAAAACCACATTCGACAGCCCGAAGAATTTCGTTTCCGCTCACACAGTCGGCTCCAAAGCCATAAGAGGAAATCTCCCTCAAAATTCGGCGATTGGCATTTGCTTTGATGGCATAATGAATATGATAATTTTTCCCTTGGGTTTCTTTTTTTATGATATCGAGGGTCTGTCGGAGCAAATCGATATCGTAATAATAGAAAGGGGTTTCAAGAGCACGAAACTTCTCGACCGGAAATTGACCTTTAATCATTTTTTTAGCGTATTATAATAAAATGGATAAATAATCTTCTTGTTGGCATGTATTACGGAAAAAACCTGCGAATACTTCTCTTCAAGATGCAAAAGTACTATTTTTTCAGGTAACTTTAAATGAAAAGTCTTTTCAGAAATGTTGTAACAGCTCTAAGCTACGGGCAATTTTATCTTCCATAGGTAAAGTAGCATCAATCCAATGAATGGTAAAACCGCGGCGTTCCATTCCCCTAAACCAGGTCATTTGTCGCTTGGCAAACTGATGGATGGCGATTTCCAATTTCGAACACATCTCGTCATACGATAACGTTCCCACGAGGTACAACGTTATATATTTATATTCCAATCCGTAATAAATAAGGTCGTCAGCCGACAAGCCTCCTGCCAGAAGTTTTTCAACTTCTTCAATCATTCCTTCCTTCAAGCGTTTTGTCAACCGTTCCGAAATTTTTTTGCGTCGCAATTCCCTATCTATCGAAAGCCCGATAATTAAGCTCTCGATAGGCAAATATTCGGATGAATCCACATCGTGTTTTTTCTGAAAGTCGGCAATTTCGATAGCCCGGATGGTACGCTGCTTGGTATCCGTATCGGTAACATTGTGCAATTTTTTGTACGAACTCAAAATTTTTGTCAGCTCTTCCTGCGACTTATTTGCCAATTGCTTTCGCAATTCGGGGTTCACCGGAACGTCCAATAATCGGTATCCCTTTAACACCGATTCGATGTACAATCCTGTACCTCCACACAAAATAGGGGTTTTATTTCGCGAAAGAATGTCGGAATAGGCCCGATGAAAATCGTGCTGAAAATGAAAAAGCGTATATTTTTCGCCTGCTTCACGAATATCGATCAAATGATAGGGGATATGCCGGCCATTCACCACATAATCCGATAAATCTTTACCGGTTCCAATATCCATGCCTTTATAAACCTGTCGCGAATCGGCACTAATAATTTCCCCATTCAGTTCATAAGCCAAATGTGCTGCAAAACGGGTTTTTCCCGCAGCCGTAGGACCAAGAATAGTAATAAGCGGCGGCATATTCAACACCATCTTTCCCATCGATTTACCAACTTCCTCCTGCACCTCCGCCTCCAAAACGGCCGCCTCCGCCGCCGCCAAAATTGCCACCAAACCCTCCGGTACGGTTGCTTCCACCGGAAGGTGGGAAGAATATAAACCGCCCCCCTCCACGGTTACTCCCGCCATTATTTATATGCCGGTTGTTGCCAAAGATCAAACGAAGAATAATGATAAAAACAATAACCGACACTAAAATAAGACCAATTGGAACGCCGCCGTTATCCTGCTGCCCATCCGCATCAAATTCTCCCGACAAACGTTCTATTATGGCATCCACAGCGGAGTTAACACCACCAAAATAATCGTTTTCCTTAAAATAGGGAATCATCCTTTCGCGAACAATCCTACCCACATATGCATCATTCAAACGCGCTTCCAATCCATAACCCGTTGCAATAAAGGCTTGCCCCCTGCTGTTGCCGACTTTCGGCTTAACGAGAATCACCGCTCCGTTATCCTTGCCTTTTTGACCCACACCCCACTCCTCGCCTAATTTAAATGCATAATCGGAAACAGCATATCCTCCCAAATCACTCACAGTGACTACATAGATTTGGGTAGAGGTGGAATCGTGGTAAGCACGGAGTTTTTGTTCCAAAGCCCGCGTCTCTTCCGGCGAGAAAAGGCGGGCAAAATCGTTTACCAACCGGGGAGGATACATCGGTTTAGGAATATCCTGAGCATAAACCGCAGCCACCCCAAACAGCAAAAAGAATAACCAAAAACAGCGTTTATTTTTTCTGAATATCTTCATCCGATAACAAAGTTACCTATGGTTTGGCTAAAATTGAACTTGTATCGCTGTCTGAGCTTCATCGGCAGCTTGAAAATAGGCCTTGGGTTTGAATCCGAACAAACCGGCATAAATGATCTGAGGAAATTTGCGAATATACGCATTATATTCTTTTACTAGTTGGTTGAATCTGTTCCGTTCAACCGAAATTCGGTTTTCTGTACCGGCAAGTTCGTCCTGAAGAGCAAGGAAATTCTGATTGGCTTTCAACTCGGGATAATTCTCCTGAATGAGAAGCAATCTGCTCAACGCCTCGCTTAACTCGGCCTGAGCTTGCTGGTATTGCCGAATATTCTCTTCTGTAAGATTTTCGGGATCTATCGTTATTTGAGTAGCTTTGGCGCGAGCTTCGGTCACCTTCGTAAGGGTTTCTTGTTCGTGTTCGGCATAACCCTTCACGGTAGCCACAAGATTTGGAATCAGATCGGCCCTGCGCTGATACGCATTTTGCACATTACCCCATTGCGAGGCTACGGCTTCCTGTTTTTCAACCATCGTGTTGTATCCGCAACTCGAAAAAACGACACCTAAAAGAATTACCGAAAGAAAAATTTTAATATTTCTCATTGTTTTGTTGATTTTAGCGAATAATTTTCTGCAACATTTCCCGACAAATATACAAAAACATCCGACGACAAAAGAAATTGTGAAAATAAAAATCGCATCACCTGCAATACGCTATCTTAAGCTCCCCTCCCGGCACATTGTTATTATACTTTTCTCGAATTTCTGTACTCCAAAGGAGTAATTCCTTTCATGCCAATTATGGCTATTTGCAAAACAAAACACTTAATAAGTATAAAATACAAAATTGGCCCATCTGGATGCTTCGCATATTTCGCATACATTGTGATCGCTTCTTAATTGCTGATTACCTGAATAATATGAATGAGAGGAAAATTATATGCGTAGAAAATCGTTTTCTGACGAGGGTGAAAAGTTTTTTTATCCTCCGTCGGATTTTACGACGGACATAAAAACATTGTTTTTTGTATTTCCTGATAACATTTCTTAACAAATAAGGAAGATCTGCCCTTAAAACGAAGTCATTATTGCACAAAACAAAACAAAGTGTGCAAATCTAGTTTTCCGATGGGGGGTTAAATTTATTTTTAGGCTCGTCGGATTTTCCGACGGAAGATTTAAGTTAGTAATTGTTAACACCAGCCTTCAGAAAAGGAATAAAATTTTCATACACGCTCGTCCCGTTTTATGACGAGCGATAAAAAATTTCGTGCGCTCTCATCCCGTTTTCCAATGGTAGATAAATCGTTGTCCCGATGTAGTCAACAAAAATCCGGAACGAGAACAAAAACAATCGAAAAGCCGAGCCAAAATTCGGCAAATGAAAATCGATTCTCAATTTAAAATTCGGATGCTGTTTTTAGCAGTGCAACTTACCAAAAATAAAAAAGGTGATCATCGTGAACCACCTTTTTTATTCGTACAAAACGTTCTTTAAACGAATTTTAAAAACGACTTATGCAATCTTATCATTATATTATCCCAGGAACGAAATCAATACACCTGCAGCAATAGCCGACCCGATTACTCCGGAAACGTTACTTGCCATGCAATACTGCAGAATATGGTTTGATTTGTCGTATTTCAATGCCAACTCGTTTGCCACGCGCGAAGCCATAGGTACAGCACTGAGGCCGGTTGCACCAATCAACGGATTGATTTTTTTATGAGAGAACATATTATAAACCTTTACTCCCAAAATGCCGCCGGCAACCGATATGGCAAAAGCCAAAAAGCCACCCACTACAATACCCAATGTCTGTGCCGACAGAAATACCTCGGCCGTCATGGTGGCGCCCACACACAAACCAAGAAAAATGGTCGCTGTGTTCATGATAGGGCCCGATGCTGCTTCGGCCAACCGACTTGTGGATGTTCCGATTTCCTTAACCAAATTTCCGAACAGCAACATGCCGAGCAAAGGTGCCGACGAAGGAACAAAAACAGCCACAACCACACCCAAAACGATAGGAAAAACAATCTTCACTACTTTTAGATGCTTAATCTCATGTTTGGGGGGATGTAATTTATCCATTTTGCGCATGTGGATTTTGAATTCATTTTCGGTCATCAGCAGTTTCGACACCAAAGGGATAATCACCGGCACCAGCGCCATGTATGAATAAGCAGCAATGGCAATGGGACCTAATAGATGTGGAGCCAATTTAATAGTCGTATAAATAGCAGTTGGTCCGTCGGCACCACCAATAATACCCAATGATGCTGCTTCATTCAGATTGAATCCCATCAAAACAGCCCCCAACAATACCGTAAAAATTCCCAATTGTGCCGCTCCTCCAAAAAGCGACAACTTAAGGTTGCGCAACATGGGACCGAAATCGGTAAGTGCCCCTACCCCCATAAATATAATCGGGGGAAGCAATCCCGTTTTAATGAGCGAATAATAAAGAAAATTCATGATCCCGTATTTGTTCGCTATTTCCGGAAGGTTCATATAGCTCCCGTCGGTATATTGAACAGCAGAAGCATCTACTATACCCAATCCTGCTCCGGGCAAGTTGGCCAACAGTACACCAAATCCAATGGGTACAAGCAACAAAGGCTCGTATTCCTTTCGTATTCCCAGATACAGTAAAATAAATGCGATGATCCACATGATGACGGTTTTGAGGTCTATAACCCCAAACGCCGTCATTTCAAATAAACTTGAAAAAATATCTCCCATACCCTCATTGCAATTTAATGATTACATCATCCTCAAACACAGAATCGCCATTCGATACACAAATTTCGACTACTGTACCTTCCTCTTCTGCAGCAATCGTATTATAGGTCTTCATGGATTCTATATAACCGATTACATCGCCCTTTTTGACTTTATCGCCTACTTTAATGGGCTTTTCGGAAGGGTCTTTCGTAAAAAAGAATTTCCCCTCGAGAGGCGCAACAAGCTCTTTGATTTTCCCTGTGGTGGGTGCAGACGAAGGATTGTTGCCGGATTTCTCCTCGTTTGCCGCTATGTCGGACCCGCTTTTTACAAACTCATCATCATCCGGATAAGAAATATTTACCTCATATTCCTCACCATCAACAGTGACGATCAATTTCTTAGGTTTAAAATCATTTTGTTGAACCGACACAGAAGGTGCATACTCCTCACTTTGCATTTTTGCTGCTTTTCTCTCTGCCAAATCCTCTTCGAATGCCGCTTTGGCTTCACCGCTTTTGTATGCTCTGTATTGCTCGGGATGCATGGCTAACTCGAAAAGCTCCTCATCGTCCTGACCAAAATCCCAATTGTTTCTCTTCATCTCCTCGCGAAATTCATCCAATTGATCGGGATACAGATCCTGTGGATTACCGGTATAAAACTCCCTCCCTTGTTCTTTTGCCAGCGCAACAAGCTCGGGTGCAACCTCACCGGGCAATTTACCCGTTTTGCCAAGAATCATGTCCCAAATGTTATCGGCAATTATCGACCAACGTTCTTTACCTTTTTCCATCTGGATCACATTCATCAGGGCAAGGTTCTTTACATACTGACTGTACGGTGTCACCAATGGAGGATATCCTACCTTTGGCCAAATATAAGCTACTTCGTCGAATAATTTTAACAACAAATCGTCCAACGTAAGCTCTTCTTTACCGTTTCTTACCAGCCATCTGTTGAGCGATGCCAAATTATTTTCCAAATCGGCCATCAAACTTCCCATCATACCTCCCGGCAAACCCGGACCGATAAGTAATGAATTCATCAATCGATTCTTAGGATTGATGTAATAGCCCAAAAAATCGTCAATGAAACTTTGTGTAAGAGAACGCACTTTCATATATGCCTTCATATTGATGTCGGGGACCGAAAATCCTGCATCCTTCAGCATGGCCTGAACGGCAAGTACATCGGCATGAGCCGTACCCCATGAAAGCGGCTCCATAGCCACATCGATATAATCGGCACCCGCTTGGGCCACTTCAAGGATCGATGCCATCTGAAAACCGGGAGCTGCATGTCCATGATACTGCACAGGAATGTGAGGATGACGAGTTTTAATGTTTTTTACGATTTTACCTAACGCTACCGGTCTTCCTATTCCGGCCATATCTTTTAGGCAAATTTCATCCGCCCCCATTTCAATCAACGCATCTGCCAATTGAGTATAATACTCAAGAGTATGAACAGGTGAAACCGTGATGCAAAGCGCCGCCTGGGAAATCATACCGGCTTCTTTTGCAAATTTGATGGAATTCTCCAGGTTACGCACATCGTTGAGCCCGTCAAACGAACGAGCAAGATTAGTACCCTGTTTTTTCTTTACGTGAAACATCAGCCGACGCACATCGGCAGGAACGGGAGTCATGCGGATACCGTTCAACCCTCTCTCAAGCATATGTGTTTGTATGCCCGCCTCGTTAAATGGTTTAGTCCATTCTCTTACTGCAATATTGGGATTTTCTCCAAACAATAGATTAATTTGCTCAAACCCACCACCGTTGGTTTCTACGCGAGCGAAACATCCCATATCGATTATAGCCGGAGCTACTGCTTTTAATTGATCTACCCGTGGCACATATTTTCCCGACGACTGCCACATGTCGCGATATACAAGACTAAATCCTATCTGTTTTGCCATAATTATTTATTTTGAGTTTTTGTTTTTTCTATGTTGGTTATTTTGCCCCTTCCTTTCGTAACAATATCCACTGCAGCCGCAATGACCGCCAATTTCTTAGGATCTATATGTTTTCCCTTTTCGATATCATGTGGAGGCGGTAAAAAACGATTAGTAAATACTATAATCAGATTTCCAACCACCACTACCAACATAAGAATGACAAAAACCGTAATCATGCCGACAACCAGAAGAAAAAGCGCTTCGTTTAAATTCTCCATGTGATAAATTTATTATTTACGTGTAAAACAAAAAAAATATGTAATTGATTATAAACCCATTTCTCAGCCTCAAAAATAATAAAAAAAAATTACCTTGCCCTCTCAATGAGCAAGGTAAGTGTGAATCTACCACTTATTTAATCTATGTTTTAATCCTTTTACATTCATTAATGATAAAGGCATCGGGCAGATTTAATACTCGTCTGGTGAACTATTTAGTTTCAGCAGTTTCATCCCTTCTACCGCAATAATAGGAACCAGTGAAAGCAACAATACATACATCCAATGCACTCCATTCATGGCAACTGTACCAAAAATATTCATTACAGGCGGTATGAGAAGAATAAAAGCCATCAATGCTGCTGAAGCAAGAATAGCACCTATCAACACTTTATTGCGAAATGGACTGATTTTGAAACAAGATATTTTGTTGGAATGTAAATTCCGGACATGAACCAACTGCGAAAACCCGAGTACAGCAAAAGCCATGGTCTGCCCTAAGGACTGACCTCCATCTTTAAATCCGATCAGATAAGCTGCTAGCGAAATCAATCCGATGGTCGTTCCCTGATACCCAATACGCCAAACCATTCCCCGCGTGAAAAATCCTTTTTGGGGATCGCGCGGTTTACGTTTCATGATATCTTCTTCGGCAGGATCCATGCTCAGTGCCAAGGCAGGCAGACTGTCTGTTACCAAATTAATCCAAAGAATAAGAATAGGGGTCAACGGATTGCCAAGATTCAACAAAGAGGCAATGAAAATGAGTAAAACCTCACCCACATTAGATGATAAAAGGTATTGAATGGTTTTCAGGATATTATCATAGATACGGCGACCTTCTTCAACGGCATTGACAATGGTAGCAAAATTATCGTCGGTAAGGATTACATCCGACACATCCTTTGCAACCTCAGTACCGGTCATGCCCATCGCAACACCCACATCGGCCTGTTTCAAAGCAGGAGCATCGTTTACACCGTCACCGGTCATGGCAACAATGTCGCCGTGGAATTGCCATCCCTTTACAATACGTACTTTGTGCGCAGGAACCACACGCGCATAGACAGAATACGCTTTCACATGGCCATACAACTCGTCATCGCTCATTTTTTCCAGTTCGGAACCCGTAATGGCCTGATCGCCTTCTTGATAAATTCCAACCTCTTTAGCAATGGCAAGGGCAGTTATTTTATGGTCTCCCGTGATCATTACCGGACGAATGCCGGCTATTTTGCATTTGGCTACTGCATCTTTTACTTCGGGTCGAGGGGGATCGATCATACCAAGCAATCCTACGAAAACAAAGTTATTCTCGACCGTTTCGGCGGTTACTTTTGAAGGCAGATCATCGATATCCTTGTATGCCACAGCAAGGACCCGCAAAGCGCCTTGCGCCATCATCTCGTTCCGGGTTCTGATTTCCGCGATATCTTCTCGAGTAATCGGACGAATATCGCCATGAACAAAAATATGAGATGTAACGCTCAGCACTTCATCTACTCCACCTTTCATATGAACACGCAACTTCCCGTTTTCCATTCTGTTGATGGTAGACATCCGCTTACGTTCGGAATCGAAAGGCACTTCAGCAACACGTGGATATTTTTCCTCTTCCTCATTTTTGTTTATCCCGAAATTCAACGCTACGTCAACGATGGCCGTTTCGGTAGGATCGCCCGAGTTTTCGTGTGTACCGTCGGGAAGCATTCTCAAATGGGCATCGGTACAAAGCAATGCACACTGTAATAATAGTTTTTTGTCGGCATCATCTTTTGTCGAAACATTGTGATGACGGAAATCGATTTCATTGTCGAATGTCCATCCCCTTACTACCGTCATTTTATTCAGGGTGAGTGTACCCGTTTTATCGGAACAAATTACCGTAACACTGCCCAATGACTCTACTGAAGGCAACCTACGCACAATAGCATTCACTTTTGTGAGGCGTTGCACACCAATTGAAAGTACAAGCGTAGAAACAATCTGAAGCCCTTCGGGAATAGCCGCCACAGCTAGACTGACGGCCATCATAAACATCTCGAGACGATTTTTCCCATAAAGCACGCCGACAACAAAAATGATAAAACAGATGACAAGAGCAATGTATCCCAATATTTTTCCAAGCTGTTCCAATCGTTTACCCATTGGCGTTTCGGTTGCCTCGGCATGTTGAAGCATATGTGCAATTTTGCCCACCTCGGTACTCATGCCGGTTGCCACAACAATACCTTTTCCCCGACCATAGGTTACGACACATGTGGAAAATGCCATGTTTTTGCGATCGCCCAAAGGAATATCTTCTGCATCCAAGGTATCCGCACTTTTCTCTACCGGTACCGATTCACCGGTCAAGGCCGATTCCTGAATTTTCAAATTCACGGCCTCGACAAGTCGCATATCGGCAGGAACAATATCTCCTGTCTCTAATATTACAATGTCGCCGGGAACAATTTCTGTGGAAAGAATTTCAATAATTTCTCCGTCACGCAGTACCTTCGAATGCGGAGCGCTCATCTTTTTCAGTGCTTCTAATGAAGATTGCGCCTTTTTCTCTTCAACCGTTCCAATAATGGCATTAACCACCAAAATGGCAAGAATAACTATCGTATCTAAAAATCCTTCGCCGTTTTGCAGACCAATTATTCCCGAAATAATGGCAGCGACAAAAAGAATCATCACCATCGATCCCTTGAACTGAGCGAAAAAGATTTGTAAAGTGGATTTTTGCTTGGTTGTTTCCAATCGGTTCGGGCCATAGATTTCGAGGCGCTTTTTTGCTTCATCGTTCGACAAACCTCTTTCGGCAGATGCCTCAAATTGTTGAAGTATCTCTTGTATATTTTGATTATAGTAATGTTTCATTGAATTGTTATATTAAACTGTTTAAAAAAACGAGTAAAAAGTTCAGTGCATGAAAACACGAACAAAAGCATATGCACACAGAAGCATGCAACGTTTTAAACAGTTCCGGGGTCAACACCCGACATCCATAATTGCTTAATGATCCACAAACTTATCTTATTAATTATCACCAGCAAAAAAAGAGGGTATCGAATAGATACAGATTGAATCATTTTGTGAAATTTTATCGATGCAATTATAATAAACAAATTCATAATCCGAATTGTTTACACAATTCTTTATTAAATCGAATTAAAGAAGCAACAAAAAAAATAGGAGCATAAAAAAGGACCCTTGTTTTTATGTTATAAAACATAATTTTGTAACATTGTTATAGATTTCTCGGATTGTATGGTTTTTTTTAACTTGCAACCGCTTTTTTTAAGATACGACTTTGCATTTTTTGCATAAAGCAAAGTCGTTTTAATTTTGTAACTCCAAATACTTTTTAATAAATACTCCGATCATGAAAGTATATCAAACAAAAGACATTAAAAATATTGCTATCATAGGCAATTCGGAATCAGGAAAGACCACCCTTGCAGAAGCCATGCTTTTCGAGAGTGGTCTTATAAAACGTCGTGGAACGGTAGAAAACGGAAATACCGTCAGTGATTATTTTCCTGTAGAAAAAGAATACGGCTATTCGGTATTTCCAACCGTATTTTCCTTCGAATGGAAAGACAAAAAGATGAATTTCATTGATTGTCCGGGAGCTGACGATTTTATCGGCGGAGTTATCACTGCACTTAATGTAACCGAAACTGCACTGATGGTTATCCACGCAGCCAACGGAATTGAAGTAGGAACAATAAATCAATTTCACTATACAGAAGACCTGAATAAACCTGTTGTATTTGTTATCAACCAGATGGATAACGAAAAAGCCGACTATGACAACACCCTTGCAGGCATGAAAGAAATGTGGGGAAACAAGGTGATCCCCATACAATATCCCATCGGCAGTGGAAGCTCATTTGAAGGCATTGTCGATGTCTTAAAACAAAAAATGTATAAATGGAAACCCGGTGCAACAGCTCCTGATGTGATGGATATTCCGGACAGTGAAACAGCCCGTGCCGACGAATTATACAAAGCACTGCTGGAAGCAGCAGCCGAGAACGACGAAGGGTTGATGGAAAAATATTTCGAGCAGGGAACACTATCGGAAGAAGAAATGAAGGAAGGAATCCAAAAAGGATTAATTGACCGTAGCATTTTCCCCGTATTCTGTGTTGCGGCAGCAAAAAATATGGGTGTACATCGGGTGATGAATTTTCTGAGTGCCGTGGCCCCCTCTCCCGATCAAATGCCTGCACCAAAAAACACCGAAGGAAAGGAAGTAAAACCCGATCCCAATGCTCCAACAAGTCTTTTCGTTTTTAAAACCACTGTTGAACCGCATATCGGAGAAATATCCTATTTCAAAGTCATGTCGGGCACTGTAAAAGAAGGTGACGATCTGACCAATGCCAACCGCGGTTCAAAAGAACGTTTGGCTCAGATTTTTTCTGTAGCCGGACAAATCCGCACCAAAGTAGAAGAAATGCAGGCAGGAGACATCGGTGCTGCTGTAAAACTAAAAGATGTGCGCACCGGCGATACACTGAATGCCAAAGGTGCAGACAACCGATTCGATTTCATCAAATATCCCGAACCCCGCTATCGAAGAGCCATTAAACCATTAAATGAAGCCAATGCCGAAAAACTGAACGAGGCGCTTATACGCATGCACGAAGAAGATCCCACGTGGATTTCGGAAATATCGAAAGAATTGAAGCAAACCATTATTTCGGGACAAGGCGAATTTCACCTAAAAACCCTCAAATGGAGATTAGAAAACAACGACAAAATTGAAGTAGAATTTCTTGAGCCGAAAATTCCCTATCGTGAAACAATCACCAAAGCAGCTCGTGCCGATTACCGTCACAAAAAGCAATCGGGAGGAGCCGGACAGTTTGGCGAAGTCCATCTCATCGTGGAGCCTTATTCCGAAGGCATGCCGATGCCGGACGTATATAAATTCAACGGACAGGAATTTAAAGTGCAAGCACGTGATGTGCAAGAAATCGATCTTGAATGGGGAGGAAAGCTGGTTTTCGTAAACAGTATTGTAGGGGGGTCCATCGATTCACGCTTCATGCCGGCTATCTTGAAGGGAATCATGAGCCGCATGGAACAAGGGCCTTTAACGGGATCGTATGCACGCGACGTGCGCGTAATAGTATATGATGGTAAGATGCACCCCGTAGATTCCAACGAAATCTCTTTCATGCTTGCCGGACGCAATGCCTTTAGTATAGCATTCAAAAATGCCGGGCCCAAAATCCTTGAACCCATTTACGAGGTTACCGTTTCCGTGCCTTCGGAATACATGGGTGACGTGATGAGCGACCTGCAAACGCGACGGGCAATGATTATGGGTATGGATAGGGACAAACATTTCGAAAAAATTAAAGCCAGAGTGCCTTTGAAAGAAATGGGTTCATATGCCACTTCACTTAGTTCAATCACAGGAGGACGAGCATCCTTTACCATGAAATTTGCTGCTTATGAACTTGTGCCTTCGGATATTCAAGAAAAACTCCTGAAAGAATACGAGGCAAGCGAAAAAGAATAGTAGGTTTTCTCTAACAACCCTATCTAAAAACTTATCCCCCGCAGAGCAAAAAGATTGCTCTGCGGGGGATAAAATCAAAATTTTATCGTACTTTTACAAGAAAAGTACCTTAAAACATATATTACAATACACTCAATAAACAATTCAAAAATGAAGAAAATATTTTATATCCTGTTTTTTCTTATCCTTTCTATAACAGCATATTCCCAACAGTATGAAGGTGTTTTTAAGGAAGGTAACGATGTGCTTAAATTTGAGAATGGGAAAGTGTATTTTAATATGGATGAAATGGGCAACATGATAACCAACAAAGTGGGTGAAGGCAGTTATGAAATTTTGGGCGACTATTTACTAGTAAAAACAGGAGAATATCCGGGAGAAAAATCGACTATACAGCCGCTTCCGGGATCAAAAGAAGACTCTGTAGGAATCAAGGTAACAGATAACCGAAATTTTTCTTTGTCGGGAATTTTAGTGGAACTCCTGAATTCATCAGCAAAAACCCTATATGGGGGAGTAACCAACAGCGAAGGAAAATTTTTTTTCAAAAAAAATCCGAAAGCCCATACCATAAGAGTATCCGACATGGGATACGATAATATTTCTTTTCCATACGATCCAACAAACGATTTTCTAGTAAAATTGGTTAAAAACGAGATCATAGAAAATCAAACCGTCGTTTTCAGATTGAAAAAAGTGGATGATGAAACATTATCCGTTTTACTTTTGTCGAGCAATTTCAATCCCGGAAAAAATCAACAGAAAGATCTTGAAAAATTAGACAAGAAAGCCCGCAAAAGCAATTACATCGACAAACGACTGAAAAAGGAACCCATATTAACCGAGTAGTTTTCTCACCACTTCAGAAATTAATCGACCGTCGGCTTTCCCGGCAAGTTGTTTGGTTGCAACCCCCATCACTTTGCCCATATCTTTCATGGAAGTGGCACCAACATCGGCAATAATTTTTTTCAACACCTCTTCCAATTCTTCGGAAGTCATTTGTTCGGGCAAAAATTCCTGAATAATTTTTAATTGAGCCAGTTCGGTTTCTGCCAAATCGGAACGATTCTGCGACAAATAAATATCGGCACTATCTCTGCGCTGTTTGGCCATTTTTTGTAATATAGCCATAGCAGTTTCATCCGAAAGCTCATTATGAGCACCCTTAGCGGCCCTTGCTTCCAAAAATTCTTTTTTAATTCCCCGCAATGCTTCCAACCTGACTTTATCTTTTGCAAGCATTGCTTTTTTTATTTCTTCACTAATCGTATCAAATAAATCCATGTATTTATATGTTAAAAAATTCTATTTTTAATCGAACAAAGAAGATGATGGAGTTTGGGATTCGCTTCGGTACGAACGAGGATTAAAATCTACATCGCGTTTAAAAACCGGCACTCTTTCCATTGCCTCCAAAATTTTATCATCATCTAATTCATCTGTCGTAAGCACAATCGGTTCAATCCGATAATTGGTTGTTAAAAGTTCTTTTAACCCCTTTTTCCCGTAATATTTCTCAATCAACTGCCTGTCCTGTTCCTCTTGTTCTTTTTTCGCATCCTCGCGTATCTTTCGTTCCAATTCCTCTGCCTGAGATTCAGCCTTGCGATGTTCTTCAATACCCGGTACACTGGTAATGGAAAATCCGGTAGCCAATAAAGTTATCTTGACTTCATCGGTAAGATCTTCTTCCAAAGCAGCCCCCCAAATTACTTCGATTTCACGACTAAACTTCGACATGAACTCGTGCAACGCATTCATCTCTTCCATCATTAACGGGTTTTTCTCGCCAAAGGAGAGATTAATGAGTATTTTTTTGGCACTGAACACATCGTTATTGTTAAGCAAAGGCGAATGAAGCGCATCACGAATGGCTTCTTCAACCCTGTTTTTCCCTGTTCCCACGCCTCTACTCATAATGGCAACGCCACCATCTTTCAACGTGGTGTATACATCGGCAAAGTCGAGATTTACATAGCCGTGAACTGTGATGATTTCAGCAATACTTTTCGCCGCAATCGTCAACGTATCATCGGCCTTGGCAAAAGCGTTCATCATTGTCAAATCATGATAAATATCGCGTAATCGCTCGTTGTTGATCACTAAAAGTGCATCCACATTGGCAGCGATTTCTTCAACCCCCTTCAGTGCCTGAATAATCTTTTTTGGACCTTCGAAAACGAAAGGAATAGTCACGATTCCTACCGTTAAGATGCCCATATCTTTGGCAACTTTAGCTACAACGGGAGCCGCACCCGTTCCTGTTCCTCCGCCCATACCCGCCGTGATAAACGCCATGCGTGTGCCATCACTCAATAAATCGCGTATCAAATCGATACTTTCTTCGGCAGCCTTACGAGCAATATCAGGTCTGTTTCCGGCACCCAGTCCACCGGTTGTATTTTCTCCTAATTGAATTTTGACGGGAACCGGAGACTCCATCAATGCTTGATTATCGGTATTACAGAGAGCAAAGGAAACATTGTGTATTCCCTCACGAAACATGTGATTGACGGCATTTCCCCCGCCACCCCCTACACCAATCACTTTGATAATAGCTTCTGTGCGACTTTCTAACTGAAAATCCAATATCGTGTCATCCATACTAAATTTCTCTACTTGTGTGTATTCATTACTTATCAATTGTTTTCATCTTCAGAAAACATTTCTCCAAGGATATCTCCCATTCGTGAAAAAAAACTGTCTGCGCGTTTTTTCACTTCTTTGTTTTTATCGGTTTTCTTTTTATTCCCTTTTTGCTTTGGGTTGCTTACATTTTTGGAAAATTCTCTTTCCTCCTGCAAAGTTTCTTCTCCTGTTGTTTGAGTAACCGGTTTTTTCTCACAATCTTCTGTTCCAAACAGCAACAACCCCAACGCACATGTTAACGAAGGATCACTCGCTAATTCAGGAAAATTATTGACAAAAGACTTTTTGGCCGACGCTTGCCGTACCGGCATTTTCAACTTTTCAGTAAGATAAATATCCAAATTTTTCAACTGCGAAGCACCGCCGGTCATCACAATGCCTGCCCCCAACTGCCCGTCATACCCCGACAATACGATTTGTTCCTTTACATTGGCAACAATTTCATCGAGCCGCATTCTTATTACTTTATTCAGCTCCACCAAATCGATATCCGGTTTTGAGAAAAACGGAGAAGAAAGCATATTATCCTGATTGTCGTGCGCTTTCCCAAATTTTATTTTGTATTGTTCAGCGTCGCTCTCAATAAAATTCAGTTCACAAATATCTTTCGTAATCGCGCGTCCCCCAAAAGGAATAACCACCATCCTTCGCAAAACACCCCCTTTATATATCGATAATGTTGTGGTACCTCCGCCAAAATCGATAAAAGCGCAGCCCAACTCCTTTTCTTCTTCATTCAATGCAATTGCAGCTGAAGCCAATGCACCAACGGTATAACCGGCAATATTTACTTGGGCTCTATCGCGAATACTCTTTTGAATGTTTGCTATGATGTTAGGGCGCCCAACAATCATTTTGTAATTGGCTTCGATGACAGAACAGGTAATACCCACAGGATTTTTTTCAGGTTTGCCATCCAAAAAATATTCTACATCGGCAATAGCATATCGTCCGGCCATTTCGGGATGATATTTCTCGGCCTCTTTGTGAAGTTGTGCTATGATCTCCATCGTCACAATTCCCGAAGAAGAAAGTTGCATTCTCTCCCTAAAATCGACAGAACGCAACGATTGCCCTGCTATAGAAACATAAACTTTACCAATTTTCCTGCCAAGTTTGTTTTCAAGCAAATTGATCAACTTACGAACCTTAGCCCCTGTTTCTTCTATATTATATACTAACCCGCGACGAATACATTGGTCGGACGGGATGGTTTCACAAGCTAATACTGAGATAACATTGTTTTCATTCCGTCGCCCAACAACCCCGGTAATTTTGGAAGTCCCTAAATCAATGGCTGCTATAAATCCTGAATCTGATTGTATCATACTTTAATATAAATAAATGAAACATCGGATCGTTTCTTTATTTATCAAACATTCCGACACTCATTTTTGTTTTATCAATTCACTCATTTTCACACGAGAAAATTAAATTATTTTTTTGTGCACACTACCTGATTATCGAATGAAAGATTGATTTCGGAATAGCGATTCCACCCCACTACGTTGAGACCTTTCTTAACAAAAAGAGCAAACTTCGCCAATTTAGCAGGATAATCATCCAAAGTTCCTAATATGATACGAAAATCCCCTACACGAGGAATCAACTCCACTCTTTCATTCTTTTTTACCACAATTTGCTCTATCCATGCATCCCAATCGGGGTTATCATGCAGGAACTTGGCAAAATCATACAATTTATCTTTAGCAAATTCTTCGCTTATATTCCCTGTTGCAATTGGAACATAAACAGAAAAACGACCTGAAGTCGGCATGATCTCCCGATTTTTATCGACATAAAAATGACCCTCTGTATCGGAAATCACACGTAAAATAGGATTTCGTTGGTAAATATTTGCTACAATCGAACCGTTCGAAGTGGAATATACTTCGGCCGATTTTACGAGTTTATTGGTCATAATTGCATGCTGAATATCAAGCGCATTCACTTCGTCCATTTGTTTCCCGACCGGATACAAGTCTTTGCTCTTTACCAACTGTACAATATCTTCGGCATGCACAAACTGTGTTTTTGCACTATTTTTTATAACAACCTCAAAACAAGTACATTCCTGATTCCGCGAAGAATTCCGAAAATAAAAGACCGCGAAAACCAGGTAACCCATTATCGACAACGAAGCCAATATGATCAGAAATTTCTTCATTTGAGGTTATATGATTACAAAGTTACACTTTAAAACGAAACAGTAAAAATTTACAATACTGTGCTATTTCTCTTTTAAGAACTTCTCGATTTCGGGCAAAAGTCGGTCTATATCACCTGCCCCCAACGTCACCAATACTTCAATATTTCTACTCTTCAATACCTCAAGGAGATCCGATTTATTACACAATACTTTGTTTTTGGTTGTAATTTTATTAAAAATGATCTCCGACGTCACCCCTTCAATGGGTTCTTCTCGCGCCGGATAAATATCCAGAAGAATTACTTCGTCCAACTTGGAAAGACTCTGTGCAAATTCATCAGCAAAATCCCGAGTACGTGTATAAAGATGAGGTTGAAAAACCCCCGTTATTTCCTTTGTAGGGTACAAAGCCTTGATCGAATCGATGGATTCGGCCAATTCCTTGGGATGATGAGCATAATCATCAATTAAAACAACATCATCTGTTTTTAATCGAATATCGAACCGACGTTTTGTACCGGAAAATGTCAGCATGGCTTCGCGAACCTCACCCGGTGTAACACCAGCAAGCATCGCAGCCGCAATTGATGCTACAGAGTTCTCTATGTTGATTTTCATAGGAACACCCAATTGAATATCGGTTATAACACCAAAAGGCGAAACAAAATCAAACACAATCTCTCCATTTCCGATGCGGATGTTTTCAGCATGAAAATCACCATCGTTTTCGGAATACGTAAAAACACGAACCGTCGGTTCACAATGGGGTGTTACAGCAATATCTTTTTTTAGGATTAAATATCCGTCAGGGCGAATAAGCGAGGTAAACTTTTCGAAACTCTTGCGATAAGCCTCAGCAGTACCATAAATATCCAGATGGTCGGGATCGGCCGATGTAATGATGGCGATCCACGGCCGCAGCCAATGAAAAGAGCGATCGTACTCATCCGCTTCAACCACCGTAATGCGGCTTTTATCCGATAAGATGAGATTGCTATTGTAATTTTTCGAAATACCTCCTAAAAACGCATTGCAATCAACATGCGAACTGCGCAAGAGATGGGCAACCATACTCGAAACCGTTGTTTTTCCGTGAGTTCCGGCAATGCATATAGCATCGCTCACCTTAGTGATCTCGCCCAAAACCTGTGCACGCTTCATCACCCTAAAACCTTCCGAACAGAAAAAATTCAGTTCCGAATGAGTGGAAGGAACAGCAGGGGTATAAACAATCAAGGTCTGCTCTTTGTCGAGAAATTGCTGAGGGATAGCCTCAATATGATCTTGGTAATGGATAAAAGCACCTTCTTTTGTTAAGGCTTCGGTTAAAGGTGTCTGCACACGATCGTATCCTCCGACGATTTTCCCGTGAGCCAAAAAATATCGGGCAAGGTTGCTCATACCGATACCACCGATTCCGATAAAATAATAATTGGAATATCGTTCCAAACTTTCGTTCATTTCCCCAAAATTTTCGCAATTTCGTCAACAATACGATCGGCAGAATCCGGTTGCGCAAATTCAGCAATATTGTTGCTCAACAATTTCAACCGCTCCTCGTCTCTAACTACTTCCAATGCCACATCAAAAAGCGAAGAAGGTGCTTCAGCATCAGAAATCATGATAGCAGCGCCTTTTTCCACTAGTGCTTGTGCATTTTTTGTCTGGTGATCTTCAACCACATTGGGCGAAGGAACCAAAATAACCGGTTTCCCCAGCAAACAAAATTCGGATATGGAACCGGCTCCTGCACGCGAAATAATCAGATCGGCCACCGAGTAAGCATAATCCATCTGCGAAATAAAATCATATAGCCGAATATTCGAGGGGATTTTCCCTCCAGTCTGCAATTGCTTTATGTTATCGTAATAATAT